>MDSV01172745.1_pt1 | contig 11648 bp, 6 predicted proteins | sample 810851 | NCBI WGS metagenome assembly MDSV01 (sample SAMN05326640, study PRJNA326480) | marine metagenome | isolation source: seawater | place: Atlantic Ocean: North East | collected 2012 | reverse complement strand
TTCTTTTGATTTATTAAAAAAATCAAGTTTAGGTAACAAAGGTAAAGCTCCAATTAGTGAAGCGTTTTTTATAAAATTTCTTCTACTTGCCATATTATAATTTTTTAATTTTTATGTTTTTAAACCATATTGGGGTATCATGATCTTGTAAAGCGATATAACCCTTTTTATATTTTCCATAATCTGGGAATTTATCCCATTTTCCAGAATTTCTTCTTTCATACCAGTCCTCAGAAAAAGGCACAAATTCTAAGAGTAATTCTCCATTAAGAAAATATTGAGTTTTTTCAGGAGTATATATAATTCTAGAATTATTCCATTGTCCAGCCGGATTTAATTTCTTTTTTGAAAGATCTGGTTCATACATAGCATAGTCTGCACCTGCTTTTTGCCATGATTCCAATTTTGCATTATTCAATTCTTCCCAACCATTATCGTCTAGCAATTGATATTCTGGAGACACTGCATAAGGCGCTTCATATCCTTCTTGTACGTTATAAAATACTCCACTATTTCCGCCTTTTGGAAGTTTCCATTCTAAATATAATTCAAAGGATTCAAATTGTTCTTTGTGGTATATAATATCTCCACCACCTTTCCAATCTTCTTCTAATTTAAGCTCAGTGTTGAATGTTAAATTTCCGTCGATTACAGCCCATTTTTCAGGTATTGTTTCACCATTATATACTCTCCATCCATCAGTTGATTTACCATCAAATAAATAAATCCATTCTTGGTTATTATTTGTGTTACATCCAATAAATAAAAAAAATAATAGATAGTATAATTTTAATTTCATGTTATAAATTTATTTATAAGTTAAATTTAATTTTTCAAATAATTTAAGTTCACCTATAAATTGCCAATCCATATTAATTGATTGATTCGCTGTATGTCGATGGTGATCTTGATCTAATATGTAGTTATTTGATTTATTTATTAATCTAGTTTTTGAATACACCTTTTCAAATTCATTTCTTATTATTTGAAATTCCTTTTCATTATTTAGTAATTCTTCAATCGATAGCAAACCCTTAGCGTAATCACTCATTTTCAACATTAATTTGTAACTAAAATGAGTCAATTTAGCTACTTGCTCATAAATTTCTAAGGTATACATATTTTCTAAAGGCAAGGATTTAAGTTCTTTTATGTCATTTAAAATTATTTCTAGATTTTTTAAATGATTATTAGCAATTTCAATTTTTTCTTTGTGGTTTAACAACCATTCTTCATCATTAACCACAGGGAGATCAATTAGATGGGAAGACAAATAATTGTCAGATTTAGTTATTGAATTTCTATGCTTACCCTTTTTTATAAATAAATTTGCCCAATCTCGGACAGGTATGTCTAATGAATCTATAAAATCAAAAGTTTCATTTTTATAGTTAAAAAAGTGATAATTAAATTTATTTTTGAACTCACTAATCTGAGTATTTTTCCCTGTCCAGGTATACTCTGCAAAAGCATGAATTCCTCTTTTGTAAAGCTCAAAGTGAGGCGAGTCATCATCCCAAAGAGTCAATAACAATCCGTCTAGTTTTTTTTCAGTTGATATTAAAGCAAAGGATTTAATAGATTTTATGTTGCTCTCATCTTGTGGCATTAAAATCCATCTTGTTTGTCCAGCTGTTGCACCCATCACTTTAATATTATTTTCCTTGTACCAATCAATAGATTTTACATTTCCTTTTCCCCAAGGTCTAAAATAACTCCATCTCATGTATATGCAGTTTTTAGGAAATTCATCGATATATTCATTAAGTTTTGGCGCTTTTAATTCCCAAAGTTCATTAGCTTCTGATTCAGAGATATTAGGGTCTAGTGTAGCATTCCATACTTCACCATATTTTAAGTACATATCATCCCAAAATATTGGAATTCTTTTATTTTTCTCAGCAAACTCCGATACTTTTTTAAGCCAGTATAAATTAAGTTCAAATCCTTTTTTCCCATTTCTGTTAATTACTCTCACCTCATCACCCCCAACGTGGAGATATTGTCCATATGGCGTTGCTTCCAAAGCATCTTTGTAAAGATCAAACTGAATATCGTAGGTCTCTTGATTCAAAGGATTAAAAGCCCAGTCACTTTCGGGAATATCTCTCAAATGTTTGTATTTGTCGTGTTTTAATATAAATGATGCATGACCAAGACCTTGAATTAATGGACTGATTTTAATATTTCTTCTAATTGCATATTCACTTAATTCTTTCCAAAAATCTATTGAATATGCCTCAGGTGCAGCAATAACAGATCTATTGTATTCCAGTTTATCCTCAAATTCAATTATGATTCCATTAATTTTAATGGATGCTAACTGATCAATTAAATCAAAGTAATATTCTTTTTTTTCTAGATGATGTTTAACATCTATATGCACCGACCTGTAGCTTAATGCCGGATAATCCTCAATATATTTTATTGGAATATTCTTTTCTTGAGATTTAGAAATATATAATAGCTGATTTAAAGTAACAAAAGAATAAAATAGTCCTTGATAGTCTTTAGCTTTTATTTCAATCTTATTTTTTTGAATATCTATAATATAACCTTGATGTGGAAGATTTATTTTATGGTCTACACTAAAAAATAAATTAGAGTTTTCAATATTGCCAGGTTTAATTTTTTTTGAAAGCTCCATGAGTTCAGGAAGGGAATCTCCCTCTTTTGAAAAAGAAATTAGACTTGAAGCGTAGCTAAAATTTGAAATTTTATTTTCATTTTCGATATTCTTTAAACCAGGCAAAAAATCCTCATTAATTTCAACCTGATTAGTACAGGAAACTACTGATAAAATAATTATAAAAAGTCTTTTCATTAGTTATTTGTCTTTTCAAGTTAAAAAATGGCAAATAAAAACCCAAATCTCATCCAGAAAACAATTGAAATTAGCATAAAAGATTTTAGATAATAATTTTAATTATTATTTTTAGGTTTCATCAATATCATATAATGACAGAAAATTACATTTTTATTGGAATTGCTTTAATTATTATATTTCTTTTAGTAAAATTTATTACCAAGATTTTTTTCAAATTTATTTTACCTCTGCTCATAGCTGGAGGCATTTTATACTATTTAATTGAACAGGGAATATTTGAAGGCCTTTCTGCATGAAAAAACATGTATTGCTTTTAATTTATTTTATTTTTTTAGGCTGTAATTCAACCTCTTATTTAGAAGATTTTTTTGTTCCTGATATTCCATTTCCTGTTGAAAATTTGGAGTTGGAAAATGAAAATTTATATGGTGAAATTAGAGATTATGAATTTTCATTATTCAAAACAAAATTCAAATTTAATTTATCACTAGATAAAGAATTATATAATGAAGTTAAATTCATGTCAAAAGATAGTGGCATTGAGTCAGGAGATGGTATTAGGCAAGATCAGTATGACGTCTTCGTTTATGATAACTCCGATACCGAAACTCTAGGAGATATTTTATCCATAATCAAAAATAGAACTGGAAGATTGGATTATGATTTAGTTCAAATTCTAGTTTCGTTCGTTCAATCAATTGAATATGATAATCAGGCTGATCTTCCTAAGTATACATTAGAAACTTTATTTCTAAACAAAGGAGATTGTGATGATAAATCAATTCTTCTTAGTAAACTTTTGAGCTATGCTGGATATGAAACTTGTTTATTTATTTATGAAGAAGGTCAGCATATGGCAGTTGGATTGAAGATAGACGACTATGAATCAGCATACAAAGATGGTTTTGTTTACATTGAAACTACAGGTCCTTCACCTATTGGTAAAATACCTGAAGAGTTTGCCGGTGGAATTTCAATTTTAGATGAAGATCCAAAAATTTTATATGTTGACGTAAAAGATTCATATTATTCCGTTAGTGGATATTATGAATTAAATGAATTTTATAAAGAAATTGAAGATTTGTATGGTGAGGATTATTTTTACAATTCCTACGATGGTAAAATCATAAAAGAAAATATGTTTGAATTAAAAAATAGCATGGATGATATCAATGATGAAATCCAAACTTTAGGAGGATGTTCTGGTAACTTGGACCCTTCTACCTATGATTTATGCCTGCCTTTAGTAAATAAATTAAATTCTCAAATATCGGATTATAATAAACTGGTTGCACGATATAATAATCTCCGAAATAAAGATTACATCAAAATTTAAGTTATCATATTGTAAATAGAAGCTAGAAAATCAGAAATGTAAACTGACCAACTTGTATTCATACTTCTGCCAATTATGTATAAAGTAAACAAAATGTAAAATGAGAGTAATATAAATCCTTTAATTTTAGTCATTCTAGAACCAATATAGTAAACAAAAAAAGCTATAATTGTTAGTATCAATAGTAAAATTCTTAATTCGCTGCTAAACTGTACTATTTCTGGTGACATTGTTATTGGTCCATAAAATATACAGTATAGAAATAGAGGTAGTCCAAGTGCAAAACAAACATCAAAAATATTACTTCCTAAAGCATTAGAAATAGCATCGTTGTATTTACCATTTTGAGCGTCCCTAATTGATAGAATAGTATCTGGTAAGCTGGTAGCAGCAGAAGCTAGAATTACAGCCACAAACATTATTGGAATATTTAATCCATTTAATTCTCCAATTAAAGGCAAAGTGTATGTTTCAGCACCAATCATTTCACATGCAGCAACTAAAATAAGACATGCAGCACCAATAATTAGCATTGATATAATCAGTAATGCCCAACCATTTTTATTGTTAATTTTACTTTTTCCGATAACTAAAGTTTCTAAATCAAGAATCAGTAGAGACTTTATAAAACCTTGTTCATAATTTTCGTCTTTAACTGAATTTTTATTATGGCTGTATGAATATTTAGTTTTCGTAGAACTCATTGTTGATAGCATGTAAAAAACATAAAGTGCATATGTAATTATTAAAATAAATCCATGCCACCAGTTTAGAGTATCACCTGAAATCAGGAATACAAGAACAGTTTCTGCTGCAATTAAAGACAATCCATCTCTCAAAACTACTTTTTTTGACACTCTAATTTCTGAAGCAACTTTAGAGAACAAAACAACAAATATCACTAACGCAGGAATAATCATTCCATTAAATATTGCACTACCTGCAGTGGTTCCAATTCCTCCGGAGAAACCATCTGTATCTTTGAGATAGATTAGAAAGAAAATTGTTGTAAATAATTCAGGCATTGAGCTAGCTATTGCGTTTATAGTAGCTCCTCTCACGCCATCTGAAAGATTCCTTCCTAAATATTCAGATGAAACTTCAAACCCATTACTAGCTTTCCATATAATGATGCAACAAATAACAATAAAAATCAAAGGAATTAAAACACCCATACAACTATTTTAAAATGTTAGTAAACAAAAGGAAAATACTAATATCAAATTCTAATAAAGTGTAAAGGTAGTGCTTATATACAGATATAAATGTTAAATAAAACATAACAATATTTAAAAAAATATTCACTATTATCTTTTTGGTAGGGGCGGAGGTCCACTTTTCTTTTTCGGTAGTGGAGGCGGTCCACTTTTCTTCGATTTTGGCAGGGGCGGAGGCCCACTTTTCTTTTTGGGTAGTGGAGGCGGTCCACTTTTCTTAGATTTTGGTATTGGAGGCGGTCCACTTTTCTTAGATTTTGGTATTGGAGGCGGTCCACTTTTTTCTTTGCTTTGTGGTTTTTTAGATTCTGGTTCTTTTTCCTCTAAAACCTTTTGATCAGCTTCTTTAGTTGTTCCTTTAGCACTTATTAAAATTCCATTTTCAATAACTTCTGGATGCTCATTAAATAACTGAAGAGTTTCAGAAATATCAATATTTACTTTGTAATCATTAGAGAAGCTTGCTTTTACCTTATCAGTAAAGTTTTGATTAACAATATTTTTATTTAATAAAATACCTAACTCTGATTGCTCAATAGAGGTTTCTTTTATAAATGTTCTTAAAAAAACAATGTCCTGATCATTTGCAGATCTTCTTTGTGCAATATTATTAATACGACTATATACAAGCCTTATAGATGCTTTACTGGTATCGCTCAATTCAACATTGTAAAAAATACTGTTTTTCTTATCAACTTCATTAAATGCAATTTCAGCTTCAGGCATTAGCCTTTTTACTTCACTGTCTCTGTTAACTAAAGAACCTGTTTCTGCAATAGTTCCATCGACAAGTAGTTCAGCTACTATTTCAACTTCAATTCTAGTTGCTAAATTTTTTCCAATTTCTCTCGATTTATATCTCTTACTATCTAGATCTTCAAAGTATGTTAATATTAAATCATTTTCTGATTTATCAGCACATATGTATCCCCCATTATTTTTTTTAAAATTGGAATCATACTTATCAAGAGCATTAATCTGTAAATAATCATAATTAAAAGAATTGATTTTTTTATAACCAGCGTTAATAAATAAATTAGTTACAAAATCACATTCATTTTCATTAATATCGCTGTGATAAATAAAATTTAGATCAAGTTTTGTTTTAATTTTATTTAAATCTGCAGAAGTATAGAGAACAGTTTTATAGAATTCAATTATAAGAGTCTCAATTGCATTCTTAATTAAGTTCTTTATTGGTTGATTAGAGTCTCCTAAAAAATTATAAGTTGCATCAAAATCCTTGATGATTTCAAAGTAATCTTTAAAACAGGATTTATCCTTTTCGTTATATTTTTTCTTTGCTATGTGACCAAATTCAAATATTGTATTATCAGACAAAAAATAAAGAGGTATAATGTCTTTATTTTGATATTTAAATGTTCTGAACTCACTACCGTTTTGAGAAAAGAAGCATTTGATATTATTCCTGCTGAATAATATTATAACCTGATGACTCATTTAATATTTATAATTTCTTTAATATAATTTCCTCATAAAACTTTAAAGCTTCAATAACGAAAATCGGAACGACATAGTCAAATGGCTCACCAGCTCCTGCTTTTTCTTGAGCTTTAATGTAATCATCTTGTTGTTTAATATAATCAGATAAAAATTCCATTTCTTTCCAACCTTGTTTAAAATCATCGACACTTGCTTTGTAATCAAAGTATTTTTTAGCGTATGAATAGAAGATTTTAGAGAAATCAGCAAATCTAGGACATGGATTATTTATATCCTTTGGTTTAAAAATAAATGATTTGGCAATTAGATTTAAATATTCAGGTACAATTGTGTCAATTGATGATAACTCTTTCATTCCCTCGTTGGTTTTAATTTCAAAACCTTCTTCACCAATAATTTCCAAAGGAATCTGATTAGAGTCGTTTGGTATCATCATCTCGCTTCCAGGTGGGTGAGTAGAAACCAGTCCCTTTGCGATCTCATATTTTATTTCCTTTGAAGCTTCATCATCTCTAGCTTGAATATATACATTACTTAAATGATTTCTAATTTCATCAATTCCACCAAATCCTGACATAAATAAATCTTCAAAATACTGTTTATTTGCTTGTGGATTTACAGCCGCAAACCAATCCATTATTCTAGAACCTTTTCCGGTAAATACAATTTTGACTCTTGGTTTACCCCAGCTATCATGTTTTTGTTCTGATCTATCCAATTCAATTTTACATTTTTTTGCAACTTGACCAGCATAGAACATTATTGCACCTGTTACATAAAGATTAACAGCAAATAAGTCTTGGCATTTTAGGCTCAAAGCATCATAAATTTTGTTGTATTCTTCATTTTCAAGTCGATCAACAAGTTGCTCAAAGTAATAGGGAGCAGTATTTTCATCAAATCTTGGTTCTCCTTTTGTAATTCCTTCAATCATGATATTCTCTTTCTCAAAGTAATCGTGAACTACATTTTTGAAATTCTTGCTATATCTTGTAGCTTCAGCAATTAATTTTGCTGCAAATCGAATAGAGCTTTGTTTAATAATTCCAGGTTTGTCATTATTAGGATCATTAGATTTAGGATCTTGTTTTAGTGTTGTTGCAACAATTAAGTCTGTTGTACTTCCTCCAATATCAAAACATAAAGTTAATACGTTAGGTTCAGTCATTAACTTTAATTTTGAATTTTTAGTTCTTAATAAAAAACTCGCAAGAGCCTCAGATTCAGTCAATGTTTTATTGTCACTGAAGTCTGCCACGTCAAAGCTAAATTTAATTGCGGAGTCATTAAAACTTAATCCTTTAGTTGTATCGTTTTGAGTATTGTTTTCTTTTTTTTCAGGCTCAGAGAATGCAGAAAACCCTGAATCACTTCCAAAAGAACTGTCATCAAAACTAGACGAGGAACCAAAACTATCAAACGAATCAGTTTCTCCACTAGTTGAAGATCCGAAATGATCAATAGTATTTCTCATTACATCACCTTTAGATTGTGAAATAGATAATTGATATCGATTTGCATCAAGTGGATTTATGCTTCCTAATTCCCTCCAAATAGCATTGTATCGCATCACTAAACTATGAGACATAGCAGATGGGAAAGCCCATTTTAGATTATGAGGATATAGGTCTTTATCAAATAAATCTGCATAAATATGTAAAAGAAGATTTTTTAAATATGCTTCTCTATTAGATTCATCCATAGACTCCCCACTGTCAGCCTTGGTATCCCATTTCATATTATGAATTAAATGCGATATACCTAATGCTTGAAATTTAAGAGTATGTCTTTTATTGTCACTTGTTTCGATTGGTAAATTCTTTTCAAAACAAGGAAATCCACCCTTAACATTTTGTTTAGCTAGTTCAATGATTTTTCCGCTTTTTTGTGGACTATCATCAAACATTCTTGTGTTTTCATGCACAGAAAGAATAGATTTAATGGAGTTACTTTTAATCTCATCATTTTGAAAAAATAAAACTTCATCCTCAACTGCTGGCACAGTATTATTATATGCAAGAGAGTCTCCTTCTTTATTTTCATTTGTTGCTAAAAGAGATATTCTTCTATTTTTAAAAGTGTAGCCTTGTGGTTCATAAGATTCCTCAGATCTATATGCTACAGCACTGTTTGTGCTACCAAAATCAATTCCAAGCCATGCTTTTTTAAGTTCATTGTTTTCGGTTTTATGTCTTAACGGTGAATTAGGTTCCTTTCCATACTCCACCATAATAAATCCAACTAGAGCATCATTATGTGTTATTTTAAAACCCTTAAATGGATTTTTACTTTCAATGATTTCGTATTGGTATGAAGAGCCTAATTTGTTCCTGTTGTAATAAACTAAAATTTCAGATTCATTTGCTGGCTTTTCATTTTCAACAACATAGTTTAAGTCATTTTTTTCTTGGTTATAGTCAACTGTGTCCTCTAAATCTTTTGCGCAGAACGGCACTGCTCTCCATGCCAATGAGTTGTGGGGCATTTCAGAATAATAATAGTATTTATTCCATTTTTCACTTACAAAATTTGGCCAAAGAATTATATCCTTAGCAGAGACATCATAATCAGCAACTTTATATTCTTTCTCGATTGGAGGAAATTTTTGGCCTTTATCGTCAACAATAGTTAATTCAACTTTGACAATTGAGCCTGTTCTTTCGTGAGACACAGTAGCAGTTAATGATGAACCTACATTAGTGTCTTTCCTATAACCTAATAAAGTTGACATAGACTCACCGAAAACTTTAATACCTTTTGGAGAAAATGGTAGTAAAAAGTATTCAACATCATCACTAGATCCTGAAACTTTTGCTTTAAGCAGTAAAGTGGGTTTACCTTTAAGAAAATCATCTTTTTTGTTCGCACAGTTAACACTTGCTAATTTAAATTTTTCAGAATCTAAAAGTAGTTCATCAGGATCAAAAGCTGTTGCACCTTGAATTGGACTAGAGCTTATAATTCCATTTTTAGCAGATATTGTTTTTGAGTAATTTAAAACTTTGTCAAATGGAATTCCAAATAAATTAATTGTTGGTGGATTTGAGACAAACTCAGTTTTACCAGTTTTTGTTTTATAGGCTTCATCTAGCTCAGAAATCCAATTATTCAGATTGGTTTTTATATTTAAATAATCTTCACCATCATTTACTGTTATATTGCCTTCTTTAAAATATTGTTCTAATTGTTCAATATTTTCTTTCATATGGTTAACATAACTCCTTAAAGTAAGGATATCATCTGCTACAAATGCTTGTTTATGTGTTGGATCTTGAAAATATCCAGTATCTGGGTTAATAAAATATCCTTCCTCACCTTTTAAATCATATGTTGCAGAAGTAAAAACTAAACTTTCAGGGTTAGTTCCACCAATCACCATTTTTTCATTTTCTTTTCTGTAAAGTATTACATCTATAAATGCTGGTCCATCATCTACTTTGTGATCACTCCATAATTTATGACTTTCAAAAAGCATGTTTCCAAATGAGCCTGGAACATCATATATAAATGAGGCATCCTCACTTTTTAGATTAATTCTTTTAATAGTAATTTTTTTGTTGTTCAATGCTATACAGGCAATCAATCCTCTCCATTCACTAACTAAACTTTCAAAAAACTTAATTAGTCCTTGATTCTTAGAACTTTTATTTTTAGATTTTTTTAATGCAATAGGAAACATATTTGCTCTAGCATAGACCGAGGGCATTCCAGAAATAACTGTTCCAAGTTTACTTATATCGCCATCTTCCTCAGAAACTGCTTTTGATTCAATTTGATCAATAAAATTTGGCATCTGTTGAAGAATTTCCCAAGTGTACTGTTTAGATGCTGGTGGTGCTCCACCAGACTTTATAACTAATGGTTTTAAATCTGACATAATTAATTAGTTTTAATAGAATTTAAAGCATTGTAAATGTGAGCAATAAATTCTTCTTTTTTGTTATTTAAAATCTGAGCATTCGTTGATGGCTTAACTTCAAGTAATTTTTTTACTACCTCATCAGCCCAATCAGCACCATCATTACTACCAATTAAGCTACCATCTTTCCAATTAAATTCATGATCGTCCGCATATAATTTTCCAAAATTAAATTTACTCCCTAGCTCCTTAATTTCAGATGTGAAGGAGCTATTTTCAAGAACAAATTTACCCTCAAAAGAATTTTTTATTTGATATATCCAACCAGAATTAAACGCATTGTTATTTGGATTAATTGAATAACCAAACATCCTCATATACGTGTTTAAGTCTGCCATAAATTCAGTAGCAAGAGTATCATAATCCTTTATATTGTTCTTATTCAACCTTACTTGAAAAGCCTTTACTCCATTGTTTTCTCCTTTAGCACCCATCCCAACTGAAAGAACCATATGCATAAATCTATAGAATGAATTGAATTTTTTTACAAATAATTTAGCATTATTTCCATCACCTAAAACATCATTGTGATCAATATCAAGAATATTATTATTCATTTTAAATGATTTATAATAAATATTTACCTTCTCAGCATTAAAACCATCATTGTTGTTAAAGAAATCCCAAGCAGCTGTCGCACACAAGAAATCCACTAAATGACAACCGTTTTTTTGTGTATCACCCCCAGTATTTGTTTTAGCTTCATTTTTATCTTTAGAATAATCAATTGGATCAACCGGCCAACCGACATGATACATTTTCTTGTAAGACTTTCTTACTGTTTCATCACTTTGATAAAATGATAGTGCAGCTTGGCTATTCAGTGTAAAGAAAGAACTGTCAGCAATAATACCATCTTTTTTTTCCTTTTTCTCATCTTCGGTA
>MDSV01016175.1_pt1 | contig 11648 bp, 13 predicted proteins | sample 810851 | NCBI WGS metagenome assembly MDSV01 (sample SAMN05326640, study PRJNA326480) | marine metagenome | isolation source: seawater | place: Atlantic Ocean: North East | collected 2012 | reverse complement strand
TACTGGTATTGATCAAATTTTATTCAGGGGAAAATTACCATTTACCCTCCAACACAAACACGCTGATCACGAAACACTGAAGCCAGCAAAAGAAGCGAAAAAAATTGAGTATCCTAAACCAGATAATTTGATTACTTTTGATAAAACTAGCTCAGTTTATTTAACTGGCACAAATCATACAGATAATCAGCCAGTGCATTTAGTACTTAAAAACCCCGATTTACCAACAGATTTTACTCTAGAAAAATACGATGAGCCTGCCCAAAGATATTGTCCAGTTGGAGTTTATGAAATCCAAAAGGAAAATAACAAATTAAAGTTTGTAATAAACTCACAAAATTGTATCCATTGTAAAACTTGTGATATTAAAGAGCCATCTCAAAATATAACTTGGGTTACACCTGAAGGTGGTGGTGGACCAAAGTATGGAAACATGTAGTTTAGGATAAATCTATAGAAAATTTTTTTAAGATTTCAATTGGCACAACTTTTAAAGTATTTTGATGTGTTCTTTTGATATAAATCGGACATCCTTTACCGGCTTCTACCGCTCTAGCATACCAACTCGCACACACACACCAATTATCACCATCTTTTAAACCTGGAAAACCAAATTCTGGGTGGGGTGTAATCAAATCATTTCCTGCGGTTTTGCACCATTCCAAAAATTCATTGTTAACTTTTGCGCATACTGTGTGCATTCCTTTATCACTATCGTTTGTATTACAGCATCCATCTCTCATCCAGCCTGTTAGTGGATCAAAAGAACAATCTTCTAAGTCTTCTCCTAAAACATTCTTTTGTTTTTTAGGCATTAAAAATTTTTGATATTTTTTTATCAACTTCTAAATTAAACGAAAAGGATCTTCTTTCTCCATCAACCATAAATGGATATGCTGTATGCATCAAATGATTTGGAAATAAAATCAAATCACCGATTTTTGGAGTATGGTTATGAATACTATTGCTTAAAAATGATTTTGAACCATTTATAAAATCTATAGTACCATTTGTTTTTATTTTCTTTTTGGAAGATGTTAAATTTTTTGGAACTTTCAAGTAACCTACACCTGAAATGTCTCCGTCATGAAAATGAACAGGGTTATACTCATTTTTAAATTGTCTAACTACCCAAAAATTTTTAATTGTTATTTTTTTTGGACTTTTATTTATAGATTTTTTTAAATAGTTTGAAATATTTTTACTCAAAAATTTTTTTATGACTTTGTTTATAAAATTTTTTGGTAATTCTATTTCTTGATATACTTGTCCTACAACTCTCTTAGAATAATCATTTTTTTTTACTCTTGATTTATTTTTTATGATTTTGTCAACTTCTAGGTTGATTTTATCCAATATTGATTTAGGTACTTTAATTTTTGCTAACTTTGGACCAAATGGAGATAGAATTTTCATACTAAATTTTCGTAGGGTTTGGCTGACCTTTGTAAATTTTTTCTGCATCAAACTTTTTTTCTTTTTCTTCAAAATTCATTTTGACTTCTCTGCCATTTTCTATCTTTCCTAATGGAACTGATCTATAAAAACAAGATCTGTAACCAACGTGACAACTTCCACCATCTCCTATATCCACACTTAACCATATAGAGTCTTGGTCGTCATCAACTCTGATTTCTTTAACTTTTTGAAAAAATCCACTAGTTTTTCCTTTATGCCAAATTTCTTTTCTTGACCTACTCCAATAATGAGCTTCTTTAGTTTCTATAGTAAGTTTTAATGCTTCTACATTCATATAGCCATGCATCAAAACATCATTAGTTGATGCGCAAGTTGTCACAACCGGTATTAATCCATCATTATCAAATTTCGGTGATAATAATTGACCTTCTTCAATTTCTGACACATTTTCTCTTTTTTTAAACATATATTAGAGTTATGTAACATATTCAGAAATATAATAAATATTTTAAAATAAAAATTTTATATATATAAGGATTTTATGAAATTAGTTAAAAATCAAAATCAAAAAGATATAAACCAAAAAGTATCTGATAAAGAGGCTGAGGAAGCAATTGTAAAAATTTTAGACTGGATGGGAGAAGATTCTTCTAGAGAAGGATTGGTAGAAACACCAAAAAGAGTAATTAAAGCATTTAAGGAATACTTCAAAGGTTATAGCGAAGACCCTAAGAAAATATTAGACAAAACATTTGGTGATGTTGATGGATATGACGATATGGTTATTCAAAAAAATATTTCAGTTCAAAGCCATTGCGAACATCACATGGCACCAATAATCGGAGTAGCTCATGTAGCATATATACCTAATGAAAGAGTAGTAGGTTTAAGTAAACTAGCTAGAGTTGTTGAAGTTTTTTCTAAACGTCTGCAAACTCAGGAAAGATTAACTATGCAAATAGCCAATACATTAATGGACTCACTGGACGCAAAAGGGGTTGCTGTATCAATAGACTCTGCCCACCAATGCATGACAATGCGTGGAATAAAAAAAGAAAATGCAACCACAGTAACTAATTATTATTTAGGAAAGTTTAAAGAAGATTTAAGTTATCAAAATAGATATTTAAGATTTATTAGCAAATAAATATCTGTATAATCATTTCTAATGTCAGAAAATTTTAAAGCATTGGTTATTAATCAAAGTGAAGATAAATTTACAAGAGAAATAAAATCAATAAATAAAAATTTTTTAAAACATGGAGATGTTTTAGTTAAAGTTGAATATTCAGGATTAAATTACAAAGATGCGTTAGTACTTAAAAATGGTGCAAGATTAGTAAAAGAATTTCCCCATATTCCCGGCGTTGATTTTGCAGGCACAGTCGTTGAAAGCTCAAATGAAAATTACAAAGTAGGTGACGATATAATTGCTACAGGATGGAGAATTGGAGAAATATATTATGGTGGTTATTCACAATATGCAAAAGTTGATGGAAAATTTTTAGTAAAAAGACCAAAAAATTTATCTGCAAGACAAGCGATGATTTTAGGTACAGCTGGTTTGACTGCTTTACAATGTTCGTTTGCAGTAAAAGCCAGAGAAGAATTGTTAATGGGAAAAAAAGTAGTAGATGTAATTGTAACTGGTGCTTCCGGAGGAGTAGGAAGTATGTCAATTATGGTTTTAAATAAATTGAATTGTAATGTTACAGCGGTAACAGGTAAAAAGGAAAATTTTGAATACCTACAATCATTAGGAGCAAAAAACATAATAAATTCAGCAGATTTAGATAAAGAAGCTAGACCTTTAGACAAAGGTTTGTATGACGGTGCTGTCGATACTGTGGGAGGAAATTTACTAGCTAATGTTTTACCACATATAAGGGATAAAGGAATTGTAGCCGCATGTGGAAATGCTTCTAGCATTAAATTGAATACGACCGTAATGCCGTTTATAATTAGAGGTGTCAAATTATGGGGAATAAATTCTGTTGATACATCAAAAAAAAGAAGAGATTTTTTATGGGAAGAAGCAACTAAATTAATTGATTTTGATTTATTGGATAAATCAGTAAAAGAAATTGATTTAAATGAATTAGTTGATGTATTTCCAAAAATGCTTGATGGAAAAACTACTGGAAAGTATTTAGTAAATTTAAATAAATAAATGGATTGGGATAAATTAAAAATATTTCACGCTGTAGCAGAAGCAGGAAGCTTTACGAGCGCTACAGTAAACCTTAATTTAAGCCAATCTGCAATAAGTAGACAAATTCAATCATTAGAAGATGATTTAAAAGTTAAATTATTTGAAAGACATGCACGAGGCTTAACATTGACACAAAATGGAGAATATGTTTTTAAAACAGCCCATGATGTAATAACTAAATTAAAAGAAGTAGAAACCACTTTAAGTGACCATAAAAGCAAACCTACGGGAAAACTTACAGTAACTACAGTAAGAAGCTTTGGAACGCATTGGTTAACACCAAGAGTTCAGGAATTTATGCAACTAAATCCCGAAATAGAGATAGAATTGATCTTTGATGATAAAGAGCTAGATTTAAGTACTAGACAAGCAGATATAGGTATATTTATGAGAAGACCAAAACAATTGAATTATATACAAAAAAAATTAATTGATATTAATTATCATATTTATGGATCTAGCAAATACTTAGAAAAGTTTGGTCTTCCTAAGACAATAAATGATTTAGGTAAGCACAAATTCATTTCTTATGGGCGAGGGAACCCCTCACCAGTGTTTAATCCCGATTGGGCTTTAAAGATTGGAATGAAAGATAACAAAAAAAGAAAATCAATAATGAAAGTAAATAGTGTAATGGGCCTACTTCTAGCTGTCGAAAGCGGGGTTGGATTAGCAGCTTTGCCAGATTATCTAGTGTTTCAATCAAGAAATTTAATAAAAGTTTTACCAAAAGTTGAAGGACCAATAACAGAAGCTCATTTTGTTTATCCTCAATCTTTAAAAAATGTTGCTCGAGTAAGCTCTTTTAGAAATTTCTTATATAGCAAGATTTCAGAGTGGAAATTTTGAATATTTAAATAAATCCAATAAATACGCGACATTATTGCTATTGATAATCATTCTCATTGAGAATAATAACTATTCGTAATTAATAAAAACAAAGGAATATAAATATGAAAAAATTAACAATTATATCGATACTTTTTACATTTATTTCTAGTTTGACGATAGCTGCTGAGGTGAATATTTTTAATGCAAGACATTATAAAGCAGATGCTGAACTTTACGGTAAGTTTGAAGCTCAAACTGGAATTAAAGTAAATTTAATAAATGGAAAATCTGGAGCTCTAGAGAAAAGAATGATTGAAGAAGGGACAGACTCATCTGCCGATCTTTATATCACAGCAGATGCTGGAAGATGTGGAGCATTTCAAGCAAAAGGAATGACCCAAGGTGGACTGATATCTTCAGCTATCAAAGCAGCTGTACCAAAGAACTTTAGAACTTCTCATTGGACTGGAATAGCTAAAAGAGCAAGAATAGTTTATTATGCTCCAGAAAGAGTAAGTGGTGCAGAATTATCTGGTTTAACTTATGAAAGTTTAGCCGATCCAAAATGGAAAGGTAGATTAGTAATTAGAAAATCCAGTAACATATATAATAAATCACTTGTTGCCTCATTAGTCAAAAATAATGGAAAGAAAGCTACAGCTGAGTGGGCTAAAGGAGTTGTCGCTAATATGGCAAGAACTCCAAAAGGTAATGACAGAGCACAAATTATGGCAGTAGCAGCTGGAGAAGCTGATATTGCAGTAGCTAATACTTACTACTTAGCTCTTATGTTGTCCGGAAAAAAAGGACCAGAACAACAAGAAGCTGCTAAAAAGGTTAAAGCGTTTTTCCCTAATCAAAATGATAGAGGGACACATATGAACATTAGTTGTGCAGCTTTAGTTAAAGGTGCACCCAATAAAGCTAATGCAATTAAATTAGTTGAATTTTTGTTAACACCAGAGTCTCAAGAGCACTTTACTAATAATACTTTTGAGTTTCCAATGATTGATGGCGTTTCACCAAATCCATTAGTAGTTAATCATTTGGGATTAGATTTTAAACAAGATCTAAAAACAAAAGTTTCTAGTTATGGTGCTAAGCAAGCTGATGCTTTAGAAGTAATGACAGCAGCAGGCTGGAAATAAGAATATGGATAAAAAAGAATTTATTTCTGAAATTGATTATAATAAGTCTTCAAAAGCGTGTCCAACTTGTGCTTCTGAGTGTGAAAAAATCAATAAAAGAATAAATAAAAGAAAACTAACTGAGTTAGATACTAAAGAAATTCCGCACATTCTCAAAGTGTTTGATTTGTAAGTTTTCTACCAATAATGTCCGTAGTAAGATTCTCCTTCACTACGGACATTTTTTAGATTAGCAATATTTTTATTTAAATATTATATTATTATAAAAAAAATCTCAGATGAATTCAAAAATTAATATTTGGTATTTAAGTTCAATTTTAATTTCAATAATTGTAATAATACCAATTTTAACGGTATCGTTTAGTTTTTTTGAAGAAACAAGTGATTATTACAGAATTTTGAAAGATACCTTTCTGATAGAGTATATTTTTAATTCTGTAATTCTATTAGTCGGTGTTTTAGTATTAACTTTTTTTATTGGTACACTTTCAGCGTATCTAGTTTCATTTTATGAATTTCCCGCAAGTAATTTTTTTAAGTGGGCATTAATTTTATCTTTTGCAGTCCCTGCTTATATTTATGCTTTTTCATTAACTGCTTTTTTTGAAAATTATGGCACAGCTTACTCAATTTTAAAATTTTTTTTTGGGGATTATAATTATAATAAAATAATTCCAAAATTCGATGGAATGTTTGGAGCTATTATTTCAATATCTTTTTCTCTTTTTGCATATGTGTATATTTTAGCAAGAGCATCATTTTTGTATCAGTCTCAAAATTTAATTGATTTAGGTAAAAATCTTGGTTTTTCAAAATATAAATCCTTTTATACAATCATTTTGCCATCTGCACGCCCTGCAATTGTGGTAGGTTTATCCTTGGTATCAATGGAAACTCTGGCAGAATTTGGTGCAGTTGACTTTTTTTCCATAAACACACTTACAACAGGAATATATAACTCCTGGATAACATTTGACGACTTGGCCTTCGCAAATCGTTTATCCTTTTTTTTACTTATATTTATATTTGCTTTATTTATTCTAGAAAACCTATCTAGAAAAAAGGCAAAATATCATTCAAACGTAAAAGGTGGATTTAAAAAAAAAGAAAAATTTAAGCTCCAGGGCACAAAAGCTTTTTTAGCTTTTCTCTTTTGTTTCTTAATTTTTTTTATAAGTTTTTTATTCCCGTTTTTTCAAATGTTATATTGGACAATAAAATTCCCTAGTCATATTTTTGATTTAGATATTTTAATGCTTCTGTATAATACCATTTGCTTAGTTATCATATCTACTGCATGTCTTATAATATTTTCTTTTATTTCAAATTATGGAAACAGAATCTCTAAAAGCAAATTTTTAAATTTCTTAACAACTTTATCAATTTCAGGTTATGCGATACCCGGGGTAATTTTAGCAGTAGCCTTTATAACTTTTGTTGCATGGTTTGATGAAAGTTTTGTAAAATCTTTAGGTTTTTTTTCAATTAAAAAATTATTTTTTGGCTCAATTTTGGGTCTGGTTATTGTTTATTTTATAAGATTTTATTCTTTAGCTTGTAATGGAATTAAATCTGGATACGAAAAAATTAATATATCAGTTGATGAAAATGCTTATTTGTTAGGATACTCAAAAACAAAAACCTTTTTGAATATTCACCTTCCATATTTAAAAAATTCTATTTTATTTATAGGAATTTTAATTTCATTAGAAATTGTAAGAGAGCTTCCTATAACATTAATTTTAAGACCATTTAATTTTGAAACTTTTGCAACAACTGCTTATATATACGCATCTGAGGATTTATTAGAAGCTGCAGCCGCACCATCGTTATTTTTGATAATTATTGCAAGTTTCTTTATTTTACTTAGTTCAAAATATATCTTAAGAGAAAGAAATGAATAATTATTTTGAAATAAAAAATTCGAACTTCCAAGCAGGTGGTAAAGAGAAAATTGTAAATTTATCTCTTAATATTGAAAATAAAGGTGACATAATATGTCTCTTAGGACCTTCCGGGATTGGAAAAACAACAATTCTAAGAACAATAGCTGGATTAGAAACATTAACAAAAGGTGAAATAATTCTAAAAAAAAATATTCTATCATCTCAAAAAAAACATATCGATCCGGAAAAAAGAAATGTAGCTCTATCATTTCAAGAAAACAGTTTGTTTCCGCATCATACTATTTATAAAAATATTATGCTTGGAGTTCCTGACAAAGGTACAAAGAAAATAAATATAGATGAGATTATCAAATTTTTAAATATAGATGATATTTTAAATAAATATCCACATCAAATTAGTGCTGGAGAAGCCCAGAGAACATCTCTAGCAAGATCTTTGTGTTCTGAACCTGATTTATTATTATTAGATGAACCTCTATCAAATATAGATCAAAGTTTTAAAGAAGAAATACAACAAAAGTTAAAAAAAATTATAAAAGATTTAGAAATAACAACTATAATTGTTACACATGATTCTTATGAGGCATTTTATTTAGGTGACAAATGTGGAATTATTTTAGATAAAAAATTAAAACAATTTGATACACCTTATAACATTTATCATTTCCCAAACTCTGTTGAGATTGTTAATTTTTTAAACAAAGGTGTTTTAATACCAGCCACTGTGACTAGTCCTAAAAGTTTAGAAAATGATGATCTAGGAGTTATTACTGGTAATTTTGAAAAACCATTTCCGATCGGAAAAAAAGTTAAATTATTAATACAACCAGAAGATTTACAGCATGATGACAAAAGTAATTTAAAAATGGAAGTAGTTGATATAAAATTTAGAGGTACCAATTTTATTTATACTTTAAAATCTCAAAGTAATAAGCTTATACCTGTTTTTGTTCATTCTCATCATATTCATCAGCATGAGATTAAAGAAAAATTTGGTATTAAGAGACCAATACATATTGATCATATAGTATGTTTTTAATATAAATTAGAATAATAATATGTCTATATATTTAACTTCCCAAAAAATAAAAAAAGATTGGACTGATTACAACGGGCACATGAATGTTGCTTATTATGTTCTGATTTTCGACGTGTATGGTGCTGAAATGTTAATGGAAAAATTTGAAATGGGAGAGACTGCAGCAAAAAAAGATAAAAAAAGCACAATGGTTGTTCAGTCCCACATTACTTACGATCATGAAATAATGGAAGGTGAAGAAGTTGATATAAATTTGACTTATTTTAACCACGATAAAAAAAGGCTTATTTATAAGCTAGAAATGATTCATAAGGAGAAAAAATTCTTAGCAAGCACAATAGAAGTTTTGTCTCTTCATGTTGATTTAAGCCAGAGAAAAGTCTGTGAATTTGACCAAAAAAGGTCAAATTTAATGAGAGATTTTATTGTTGAAAATAAGACAAAATTTAACCCAAATAATTTGATTTTAATAAATAAAATAAAAAATAATTAATCATTTACGTAAACAGAAACACCTCTTGTATTTATATCTACATCAAACTTTTTATGAAGAGGTGGAAATGCTCTTTGGGAGCAATCTAGTCTATCACAAGTTCTGCAGGATACTCCAATAGGTATTTCAGATTTTTTATCACTTAAATCCATGTGTTCGGTATAGATAAAATCCTTTGCATATTTAGCTTCACATCCAAGCCCGATAGATAACATACTTTTTTTTCTACCATATCTTCCAACACCTTTTTCTACAGTTCTAGCAATGCAAACATACTTTTCTCCATTAGTCATCTTACTAAGGGCTGCTTGAATTACTCCAGGTCTTGAAAATGCAGAATAAACATTCCATCTAGGACAAGCTCCTCCATATCTTGGTATCTCTATACCTGATAAAGAAAAACGTTTTGAAATATTTCCAGCAACATCTACTCTTAGAAAATGAAATGGAATACCTGGGAGATCAGGATCTTGAAGACAAGTTACTCTATGAGCAATTTGTTCAAATGTACATGCAAAGGTATTTTGTAATAGTTCTAAATCATATTTTTGTTTCATGCATTCATTGTGGAACATTTTATAAGGCATTAAAATTGCTGCACCGCAATAATTAAGTAATGCAACTTTGGTAAGTTTCTTAGACTCATCAGAAGGAAAACTAAAATTTGAAAGGTAATTATCAATAATATCCATCGCTCCTTCTTGAGCAATTTGAGCTCCTGCATATAATTTTTTAGTTTCTAAAGCAACATAATCACTTAATAAGAGTTCTCTATTTTTTTTATAGAACATTTTTGAAAAAGGCTTTTCCTCTTTTGGCAAAACGTCTTTAACTTTAATTCCATATTTATTTTTAAGAAAGTTACACAAAGACATATAGGTTGCTCTATTATTGATTTTAATTTCATTGAATACTTCATTAGCAAAGTTTTCTAATTTCGGAAAATAATTCTTATTTTCTTGTAAAAAATCTGAAACCACTTCGCCTGGAAATGAACCTTTTCTGTTATCTATTATTTTTCCAGAAAGATTTTCAACTCTATTCACAATTTCATGATCTTTCTGTTTAAAATTATCTCCTAATTTAATTAAAGCTTTGGCTATTTTAGGGTTAGTATTTACTAAATCTTTTACTTCAGGACCTAAAATATCCAAATCTTCAAATAGCTCGTCTCCTAATAGTTCTGATATGTTATTTTCTAAATTTAAATCTGTTTTGCTTGTTAAGTCTGAAAGTTGAATTTTTAACTCTTTACAAATTTTTAAAATTAAATCACCATCGATCTTTCTCTTACCACTCTCAATTAAATTTAAATAACTTGGCGAAATACCCAATTGTAAAGATAATGTATTTGCTTGTATTCCAAGCTGCCTTCTAAAAGCTTTTATTTTTGGGCCAATTTTTAAATTCAGTTCTTTAATGTCTTTTTTTCTTGAATAATTTGAAATAGCTATTTTTGAGTTATTCAGATCTATATTTTGATTACCGATCAAATCTGACAGTTCTATTCTTAATTCTTGACAAATCCTCAAGAGTAAATCGCTATCAATTTTTCTTTTACCACTCTCAATTAAGTTTAAATAACTCGGTGATATACGAATTTCTTCAGCCAATTTTTTTGCTTGTAAACCTAATTTTTGTCTAAAAACCTTTATTTTTTTACCAATTTCTGTATCTATTTGACTCATTGTAAATTTTGTAAATTATAATTTACAAAAAATTAATAGAATTTACAAGTAAAATCAACAAAATTGTAGATTTTGTAAATATTGTAAAGTATTAAACATTTATGAACGCTAATAACAATAAAAATAAAACAGATAAACAACAATTTACTCAAATTGAAGAGCACGATTCTTATAAGCAAAGCGGTGTATATATGAGAGACGACCATTGTGACTGGGGTTCAAGCGGAATGAATGAGTTCACTAACGAGTATAGTGAAAGTAAATAGTTCATATCAAATTTCAAAATAATTTAGGGAGATTATAATGAGTTCGGAGTCTAAAGTTTCATACGATTTAAAAAGGTTTGCAGGTATAAAAAGAGATTATACACCCGAGGAAGTAGAGAGATTGAGAGGTTCAATTAAAATTGAATACTCAATGTGTAAACAACAATCTAAAAAACTTTGGGATTTGCTAAATACCGAACCCTACGTAAACACTCTTGGATCTTTATCAGGAAATCATGCAGTTCAACATGCTAAAGCAGGATTGAAAGCGATTTATTTAAGTGGATGGCAAGTAGCAGCAGATGCAAACTCTGCAGGAGAAATGTACCCAGATCAATCATTATACCCATACGATAGTGCACCAAAATTAGTTGATGCAATGAATAATGCTTTATTAAGAGCAGATCAAATTCAACATATGGAAATTAAAGATGGAGACATGAATTCAAAAGATAGAACAGATTATATGCTTCCAATTATTGCAGATGGTGAAGCAGGATTTGGTGGTCCGCTTAATGTATTTGAATTAACAAAAAAATTTATAAAAGCAGGGGCTGCTGGAGTCCATTTTGAAGATCAGCTTGCAAGTGAAAAAAAATGTGGTCACATGGGTGGAAAAGTTTTAGTTCCAACCAGTCAAGCTGT
>MDSV01138434.1_pt1 | contig 11649 bp, 11 predicted proteins | sample 810851 | NCBI WGS metagenome assembly MDSV01 (sample SAMN05326640, study PRJNA326480) | marine metagenome | isolation source: seawater | place: Atlantic Ocean: North East | collected 2012 | reverse complement strand
TTGCAGGCGAGGGGAAACCAGCACCAACTTTGTGAATATAAAAAGGTAATTTAAGCTTCATAAATGTTCTTGATTTGTTCTTTTTATAAAGGTAAGATATAAGATCGTCAAGTTTAATTAACAAAAAGAATTTAATTAATCTTAGAAATTCTTTTTACGACCTCATCTTTTGTAAGAGATAAGATGATATTATAAATTCCAGGACCAAACCTAGAACCCACCAAGGCTATTCTTAGTGGCTGACCAACACCTTTAAAGTTAGTTTTGTGTTTACTGATTAGACTATTAACTAGTTTTTCAAGATTTTCTTTATTTGGAGTTTTTATGTTCTTAAATTCTACAAGAAACTCACTTATAATTTTCTTAGAATTCGCATCTAGAAGCTTAACATCTTCCTGCGTAATCTTAATCTCATTGTTTAAAATATATTGTGAATTTTGATAAATATCATCAAGGGTTTTTGCTTTATTTTTTAGGAAGTTCAAAGATTTAATAATAGCTTCTTCTTTAGATGAGATAATAGCGTTTTTATACTTCTGAGCATAGTTTTTTAAAAAACCAAAAAGAATTTTTTCATCTATGTTTTTGATATAATGTTCATTAAGCGAAAGTATTCTGGATATATCGAGTTTAGATGGAGATTTTCCTACACCCTTTAAGTTAAAAAGCTGAATACTTTCATCCAAAGTAAATATCTCTTTATCTTTATATGCCCAACCTAATCTTAATAAGTAATTTCTAAGTGCGTCTGGTAAAATTCCAATTTTAACATAATCATCTATGGTTGAAGATTTATCTCTTTTTGAAAGTTTGGAACCCTTTTCACTATGTATCAATGGAATATGTGCAAATTCAGGAATATTCCATTTCATAGCTTCATAAATTTGTTTTTGTTTAAAAGTATTAATCTTATGGTCATCACCTCTAATTACATGAGATACTTTCATAGAGTGATCGTCAACTGTTGCAGATAATTGGTAAGTAGGTGAACCATCTTGTCTTAAAATTACAAAGTCTTCAATAATTGAATTTGAAATGTTAATATCTCCTTGAACTAAATCTTTAATTATACTATTTCCTGAAATCTTACTTTTAAATCTTATTACCGGTTTCGTATCTTTTGGAATTTGTAGATCTTTAGCATCTCTCCATTTTCTGTTGTAAACATATGGAATTCCTTGTTTCTTACATTTTTCTTTTTGTTCTTTAATTTCATCCTCAGTACAATAACACTTATAAGCAAAACCTTTTTTAAGAAGCTCTTCTGCAATATCTTTATGTTTATTTATATTTTGAGATTGAATAAATTCTTTATCATCATGTTTTATTCCAATCCAATTTAAAGAATCAATAATTTGTTTTTTAAATTCGTCTTTTGACCTTTCTTTATCTGTATCTTCTATTCTTAGATAAAATTTTCCTTTGTTTTTTTTTGCCAACAACCAATTAAACAAAGCTGTTCTAATACCGCCAATATGCAGTGGTCCTGTTGGGGAAGGGGCAAACCTACAAATAAATGTCATGTAGATTAATTAGACTATTTTAGTGAAAGTTTCTATACAAAGAGATTAATTTTCCTTGAATTTTTATTCTATTTGCAGCATAAATTTTTGTGCCATAATTTTTATTAGCACTTTCGAGGGCTATAGTATTTCCTTTTTTTCTTATTCTTTTTAAAGTAGCTTCTTGATCATCAATTAAAACTACTGCTATTTGACCGTTATCTGCATTTGAGGCCTTTTTAATTATAACAGTGTCCCCATCATTAATACCAGCTTCAATCATTGAATCACCTTTTATTATAAGACCAAAATGTTCTCCATTTTTTTGTAGGTCTTCAGGAAGAGCTACTTTATCAACTTCTTGTTGTATGGCTTCAATAGGAGTTCCAGCAGCAATACTTCCTAAAACAGAAACTTTGCTAGAATTTTTATTTGTTTTATCTAAGCCACCTTTAATTACACTTGGTGTAAATGAGTTAAAAATATCATTTGCGCTCGCATTTTCAGGTAGTTTTACAACTTCTAAAGCTCTTGCTTTATGTGCTAATCTTTTTACAAATCCTCTTTCTTCAAGGGCTGAAATTAATCTATGAATACCAGATTTCGACTTTAAATTGAGTGAGTTTTTCATTTCCTCATATGAAGGAGAAATACCGGAAGATCTAATTTTTTTGTTTATATAAATTAGTAAATTTTTCTGTTTTTTTGTAAGCATAGAACAAACCTCGTACATTTCTGTTCTACAAAAGTTCTACTTCAATATCAACGCTAAATTAACCTTTATTTATGGAGTTATTTTGAGGATTCTTTGTAATAATGAGGTTTTTTTGTCCAGATCTTTTAGAAGTGATTCACCAATTAAAAAATTATTTATTTTTGTCTGTTTTACTATTTCTTCCACTTCTTTCTCTGATTTAATACCGCTTTCACAAACAATAGGACCAGGATGCTTCTTTTTTAAAAGAACATTGTTGTAAACATCTAATGTGTTTTTTATGTTTGTTTCTAAAGTTTCTAGATTTCTATTATTAATACCTAAAATAACATCTTCCAAACCAGCAATTTGTTCAGCTTCAATAGCTGTATGTACCTCGTATATTACAGCAAGTCCAAGAACTTTTGCTATCATTCGGAGTCCTACAGCACGTTGTTGTCCTATGCCTTTTAAAATTATTAGTATCGCATCAGCCCCAAACGCTCTTGCAAGATATAATTGATATTCATCATATATAAAGTCCTTACAAAGAATTGGCAGTTTAACTTCTTTTTTGATCTCTTGGATATCTTCAATTTTACCTTTAAAATTTTTTTCCTCGGTAAGGACAGATAAACATGTTGCTCCAGCTTTGGAGTAATTTTTTGCTATCGCAGTTGGATTATAATTTTTTATTATTTCACCAGCTGAAGGGCTGGCTTTTTTTATTTCTGCTATAACATTAACTTTCTTTTTATTATTTAATGGTTTTTTAAAATCATAGTAATTTTTATAAGCCTTTATCTTTTCTTTTAAATCTTTAACTGAGTATAATTTCTTATATCTCTCAACACTTTCCTTTTTTTCACCGTATATTTTATCTAAATGATCTATCATGTTTGTAATTTTGATATATGAGACATTACTTTTCCTGAAAGAATATGATCTCTTAATTTGATGTAACCATCTTTAAATGAACTTGCTTTATCTGCCACAATCAATCCTGCAGCAGCATTTAGACAAACTGCTATTGAAAAGTCATTATCTTTACCTTTAAATATTTCTTTTACTTTTTCTGAATTATAATCTGGCCCTTTTCCAATAATATTTTCAAATTTACCTGCTTTGATACCTAAGTCATTTGGACTTATAATCGTTTCTTTAATTTCACCGTTAAAAAGTTCCACAATATTGGTATTGGCATATGGAGAAATTTCATCTAAACCATCTTGACTATTTACAATCATTGCTTTTTTTAAATTTAAATTTTTAAGGGCTTCGGCAAAAATTTTTAATAATTTCTTATCAAAAACTCCGACAACTTGTCTTTTTACATTTGCTGGACTACTTAATGGTCCAATTAAATTAAATATAGTTCTTTTTCCAATTTTTTTTCTTACAGGACCAACATATTTCATAGCTGAATGATAACCAGGAGCAAACATAAATCCAAAGTTATTTTTGTTTATACTACTCTCTACTTCTTTAGGACCAAGATTAATATTTATATTTAATTTTTCCAAAACATCGGCCGAGCCACATTTAGAAGAGACAGATTTGTTTCCGTGTTTAGCTATTTTAACCCCATAACTTGATAATAATAATGCTGCTGCGGTAGAAATATTTAAAGTATTTTTTCCATCACCACCAGTACCACAAGTATCTATAGTATCATCAGGAACATTTACCTTATTAGCTTTATTCCGCAAAACATAAACACCTCCTGCAATTTCATCAGAAGTTTCTCCTTTCGCAGAAGAATAAATTAAAAAATTATGTATTTTATCTTCTTTAATCTTACCTGACATTATATTTTCAAAAGCAGACTTACTTTCATCAAAATTGAGATTTTGTTTATTTTTAAGTTTTTCTATAATTTTATCCATTTTACTTATATTTCAAAAAGTTTTTAATTAACTTGATTCCTACTTTTGTATTAATACTTTCAGGATGAAACTGAACTCCATGAATATTATATTTTTCATGCATTATAGCCATTATAGTCTTATTATTGGTTTCTGCCGTAATTATAAGGCATTTAGGTAACTTTTTTCTATCAATAATTAAACTATGATAACGAGTAGCCTGGAAATTTGATTTAAAATTTTTAAACAAACCTATTCTTTTATGAATAATTTTACTCATTTTTCCATGCATTAGGTTTTTAGCTTCTTTAATTTTTCCACCAAAAACTTGACCTATAATCTGATGACCAAGACAAACACCTAGTATTGGAATTTTTTTGTGAAGATCATTAACAATTTTTAAACAATTACCAGATTGGTTGGGATTACCTGGACCTGGAGATATTATAATTTTTTTATATCTATTTTTTATTATTTCTTTTGAATTAATTTTATTATTTCTAAAAACATCAACTTTACATCCCAAACTAGATAGATGGTGATATAAGTTATAAGTAAAACTATCATAATTATCTATTAATAAAACTTTCATTAGTCTACTGCTTTCATTAAAGCTTTAGCTTTATTTATTGTTTCTTGATATTCTTTTTCTGGTTTACTGTCCGCAACAATTCCTGCCCCAGCTTGAACATAAAATTTATTATTTTTTATGATAGCTGTACGAAGTGCTATACAAGTGTCAAACTCTTTATTAGATGTAAAATAGCCTATACCACCGGCATAAAGTTTTCTTTTATTTTTTTCCAATTTGTCAATTATTTCCATTGCTCTAATCTTAGGCGCTCCACTAACTGTTCCAGCTGGAAATCCTGACAGAAGAGTTTCAAAGATTGACATTTTTTCATTAAAACGACCAACAACATTTGAAACAATATGCATTACATGAGAATATTTCTCTACTCCAAAACTCTCAGTTACTTTAACTGTGTTTGTTTTTGATACTCTTCCAACATCATTTCTACCTAAATCCAATAACATTAAATGTTCTGCTAATTCCTTTTTATCATGAAGTAATTCTCTTTTATATTTTTTATCTTGAATTTTAGTTTTACCTCTTGGTCTTGTCCCAGCAATTGGTCTAATTGTGATTGCTGAATCTCTTAATCTTACCAGTATCTCTGGACTACTGCCTAAAACTTTAAAATCCTCATAATTAAAATAAAACATAAAAGGCGAAGGATTTGATTTTCTTAAATGATTGTAGATTTCTAAAGGCTGTTTTTCAAATTTTCTTTCAAATCTTTGACTTAAAACAACCTGAAAAATGTCACCCTTTTTAATATGTTTTTTTGCTTTTGAAACAATATTTTTAAATTTATTTTTTGAAATATTAGATTTAATTTTATGTTTATTTTTTTTAAAGGTAAATTTTGTTGGTAGTTTTATATCTTCATATTGTTTAAAAAGGTTGAAACTATTTTTAATTGCTTGATATTTATCGTAATAATTCTTTATAAAAACATCACCGAAAACATTTTCAATATAATAAATCTTTTTTTTCAAATTATCATAAATAATTAAGCTCCTTGGTCTTGAAAGTCTAACATCGGGTACCTTTAAATCATCTTTGCAATTATCAGGTATTTTCTCAATATATCTAATTACATCATATGAAAAATAACCTACTAATAAAGATGCCATTCTAGGCAGCCCTTTTGGCATTTTAAACTTAAATTTATTTATTAAATTATTTAAAAAAATTAAAGGATTAGTCTTTATTTTCTTTTTTTTTCCTTCTAAATTAAATGTAACAAAATTTTTATTTATATCCCATATTTTGTCAGGATTAAGACCAATAATTGTATACCTTCCGCGTATTTTTCCTTTTTCAACTGACTCAAAAATAAAACTATTTTTTTCCACAAGTAAAAATTTAAATAAGTTTTCTACTTTGCGATAATCATTGCATTTTTTTGAAATAAAAAGAATTTGATTTTTTTTTCTTTTATGATTTTTTTTAAAACTTTTAAAACTAATATTTAGTTTCATTAAAATGAATTTTTTATACGATCTACGGTTTTAACATTTATATCAATTTTATACTTTGCATTTACACTCTTATCGTATGTTTGATATATTTCTTTTGCCAAATTTAATTTTGCTGTTGTTTTATATTTTGTATAATCTTTATGATTTCTGTGGAGTTTCATATTTTCAGTTTTCTTTATAAAAACAATGAAACTTTTGGATAAAGTGCTGTCCGTTATTATATTAATTTGACTATCTGACATTTTAAAAATTTCTTTAATTATGTCCTTATTGAAAACCTCATTGTTCTTAACACTCCTTATTCGTGAACTTTTAATTTCTAGGTTATTGATTTTAGCATACTCATCCATTTTTTCTCTATTAAACAAACCATTAGAGATTTCTTTTGCAACTTTAACATTGTTTTCAACTTTGTTTTTAAGTTTAATTTGCAAAACAATAGCTTCATTTACATTTTTATTTTTAATGCCTCTGCTAATTTTTTTATTAGATGAGATTTCAACAATATAATATTTGTTTTTAATATTTTTTACTTCTGGAGAATTAGTATTTTCAATTTTAAAAAAAATTTTAAAAAGATCATCATTAATATTATTTGACTCTACCCCTAAAATATTTTTTTTTTCAAAATTTAGCCCATCAGTTTCAATTAATTTTAAACTGTTTTCTTCAACTATACTTTTAAAACTTTTACCGTCAAGTATATCATTTTCAATTTTATCAATCTTGGAAAAATAACTTTTACTAAATTCTTTTTTCCCTGTTAAAGCGGATGGATTTAATTCAGCAAATTTAATAGATTTATATATTTCATTAAAAAGATCTTTATTCTTATCATAGGTTTCTTTAATTTCATCCTCACTTATTTTTTGCTTATCATAAAAATTATTTAAATCTATATATTCGATATCTTTAATTTGATTTTCTTTGCTATACGCATTTTGAATTAAAAAATCTGATATGTATGTTCCTTGAGAAAGAAAGGATAACAATTGTCTTCTCTTTTCTTGCTCAGATAAGTTTCGTTCAAAACTGGGCGCACTTATTCCGTTCTCTAACAAAAATTTTTCATATTTAGTTCTAGAAAATTTTTTGTCTTTAAAAAAAGCTTTATCGTTTACTATTATATTTTTAAGTGATTTGTCACTTAAAATTATTCCTAAATCTTTCACTTCTAAATTAATGATTTTTTTACCAATATATTCAGATAATATTTTTTCCATTAATCCAGCATTCTTTAATTCATTTTTTTCTTTTTCAGTTAGATTTAATCTATTTAAGTAATTAACAAATTCTTGTGTACTAAGTTTTTCTGAGTCTATTGTAGCCACAATATTTTGGTTTCCACCTCTAAAAATATCTCCCATCCCCCAAAAAACGAAAGGTAAAATGATTATTCCAACAAAAATCTTAAGCACTAAAGATTTTGAAAATTTTCCTATTGATGAAAGCATTTTTATAATCTATTAAAGTCTTTGTTAATAATTAATACACCTATAGATCAAATTCATTACTATGGCAAATAACATAAGATACTTTATTGGAAATTGGAAAATGTTTGGAGTTTCTAAATCCATTAATATAGTTAATAAAATTAATGCTTTTGTTAAATCAGATAAAAAACATAACAAAAAATATAGAACAGTGATAACCCCTCCATACACTTTATTGGAGTCTTTTTCAAAAAAGTTTAAAAATAAGAAAGTCAGTATTGGAGGACAAAATTGTTATCATAAAGATAAATTTGGATCTAATACAGGCGCAATAAGCTCATATATGATTAAAAAATTAGGAGCACAATATGTTATAATTGGCCACTCTGATAACAGAGCAGAAGGTGACAACGAACAAATTTTAAAAAAAAAAATGGAAAATGCTTTAAAAAACAATTTAAAAATAATTTTTTGTATTGGTGAAAATAAAAAACAAAAATTAAAAAAATTAACTTTTCCAACTTTAAAAAAACAACTTTTAAAAGTTTTAGAAAAAAAATATAACAAAAAAAATATTATTGTGGCTTATGAACCCATATGGTCTATCGGAACAGGAAAAACTCCTAGTTTTTCAGATTTATCAAAAACGACCATTTTTATAAAAAAATTATTGAGAAATATTTTTAAAACCAAAGAAACAATAAAAGTTTTATACGGGGGTTCCGTTGATTCTTTAAGCATTAATCAACTAAAATTAATAAAAGAAATAGATGGTTTTTTAATTGGAGGAGCATCAAAATCACATAAAAATTTTATTGATATAATAAAAAATTACTATAGATAGACGTTATGGAAAATATATTAGTTATTATAAACATAGTTTTAGCAGTTATACTAATAATTGTTATTTTATTGCAAAAATCAGAAGGTGGAGCTCTTGGACTTGGTGTTTCACAAGAAAGTTTCACATCATCAAGATCAGTAGGTACTTTTCTTACAAAATCCACAGCAATCATTGCAACACTTTTTATAATTACTAGCATAGTATTAGTTGCAATTTCACATGATGAAATAAGAGAAGTTCAGTCAGTAATTGAAAAAGAGGAAAACAAAGACTCTGATTTACCTCAAATACCTGAGTCATCAAAATAACCTTTTCTTTTTAAAAATAATCTTGTATAAGATACTTCCATGGCGCGATACATATTCGTAACTGGCGGCGTGGTTTCATCACTTGGAAAAGGTCTCTCTTCCGCTTCTTTAGCATCATTACTTCAATCAAGAGGTTTTAAAGTTAGAGTAAGAAAATTGGATCCATATTTAAATGTTGACCCTGGAACAATGAATCCATTTCAACATGGAGAAGTTTTTGTAACAGACGATGGAGCCGAAACTGATTTAGACATTGGACACTACGAAAGATTTACAGGAATCCCAGCTACCCAATCAGACAACATCACTACAGGTGGAATTTATAGCGATATTATAAAAAAAGAAAGAAGAGGAGATTATCTAGGAGGAACAGTTCAGGTAGTTCCACATGTCACTGATCGAATTAAAAAGTTCATTTCTCACAATGTAAAGAATGAGGATTTTATTATTTGTGAGATTGGTGGAACAGTTGGGGACATAGAAAGCTTGCCTTTTTTAGAAGCTATAAGACAATTTTCTAATGATACAGGAAAAAAGAATAGTTTATTTATTCACCTTACATTAGTTCCATATCTAAAAGCTTCTGGTGAATTAAAAACAAAACCAACTCAACACTCAGTTAAAGAATTAAGAAGTCTTGGGATACAACCGGATATAATCATATGCAGATCAGAAAAAGAAATTCCAAAAACAGAAAGAAAAAAAATATCATTATTTTGCAATGTACCAATAAATAATGTTATTGAGACAATTGATGTAAGAACTATTTATGAAGCTCCAATTAGTTTTTATAAAGAAAAATTAGATGAAAGAGTGTTAACTTATTTTAATATTAAAAGTAAAAAAAATCCCGACTTAAGTAAATGGAAAAATATTACTTCAAGAGTTTTAAATCCAAGAAAAGATGTAAATATTGGAATCATAGGAAAATATGTAAATCTGAAAGATGCATATAAATCATTAGATGAAGCTCTAATTCATGGAGGAATATCGAATAATGTAAAAGTTAATTTAAAAAGAATAGACTCTGAAAATTTGAAACCAGGAAATATAAAGCCCTTATTAAAGAATGTATCTGGAGTACTTATACCTGGAGGCTTTGGAAAAAGAGGCACAGAAGGTAAAATTGCTGCCATAAAATACGCAAGATTGAATAATATACCTTTTTTTGGCATTTGTTTTGGAATGCAAATGGCGGTAATTGAAGCAGCTAGAAATTTACTGAATATAAAAAATGCTTCTAGCAGTGAATTTGGTAATAATTGCACACCTGTTGTTGGTTTATTAGAGGAATGGCAAAAAGGTAAAAAAAAAATTAAGGGAAGCGAAAAAGATTTAGGAGGAACTATGAGACTAGGTTTGTATGATGCAGTGTTAAAAAATAATTCTTTGATTTCAAAAATATATTCTGAAAAAAAAATTAAAGAAAGGCATCGACACAGGTATGAAGTGAACATAAAATATAGAGATGATTTTGAAAAAAAAGGACTAATTTTTTCTGCATTATCACCAGACGGTACTTTACCTGAAATTATAGAATTAAAAGACCATCCTTGGTTTGTTGGGGTACAATTTCATCCTGAATTTAAATCACGACCATTTACACCACACCCACTTTTCTCTTCCTTTGTAAAAGCGGCAAACAATTGGAGATCAAATTAATGGAAAATAAATCTGTTAAGTGTGGAAAATTAAATATTTCAAATTCTAACCCCTTTACATTGATAGCAGGTCCTTGCCAACTTGAAAGCGAAAAACATGCTTTAAGTGTAGCTCTTGAATTAAAAAAAATTACTGAAAAACTTGGTATAGGTTTAATTTACAAAACTTCATTTGATAAAGCCAACAGAACTAGTTTAAAGGGAAAAAGAGGAGCAGGCCTTGAAAATTCATTACCTGTTTTTGATAAAATTAGAAAAGAAGTTGGAGTACCAGTTTTAACTGATGTCCATACAGCTGAACAATGTTTAATAGTATCTAAACATGTTGATGTTTTACAAATACCAGCTTTTTTGTGCAGACAAACCGATTTACTTATTGCTGCAGCTAAGACAGGAAAAGTTATAAATGTTAAAAAAGGACAATTTCTAGCACCTTGGGATATGATAAATGTTACAAAAAAAATTGCAGACTCTGGAAATTCAAATATTTTAGTTACAGAACGAGGCGCAAGCTTTGGTTATAATACATTAGTTTCTGATATGAGATCCTTACCTATAATGGCTAAGAATGGTTACCCAGTAGTTTTTGATGCCACACATTCTGTTCAACAACCTGGAGGTATGGGAGACAAAAGCGGAGGGCAAAGAGAATTTGTAGAATATCTTGCACGTGCAGCTATTGCAGTTGGAGTTGCAGCGGTATTTATGGAAACACATCCTGATCCAGACAATGCTCCATCTGATGGACCAAATATGGTTCCATTATCAAAAATGCCAGAATTATTAAAACAATTAGTAGAAATTGATAAATTAATTAAGAATGTCTAAAATTAATAAAATCAAAGGTCGCCAGGTCTTTGATAGCAGGGGAAATCCAACAGTTGAAGCAGAAATTTATTTAGAAAATGGTAATTCTGCAAAAGCAATAGTTCCATCTGGAGCTTCAACTGGAACCCATGAAGCATACGAATTAAGAGATCACAAAAGCAAAGCTTATTTAGGAAAGGGAGTTTTAACATCAGTAAAAAATATAAATGAAACAATATCTTCGGGATTAAAAGGTATAGATATTTTTGATCAAAAAAAAATTGATAAATTAATGATTGATCTCGATGGATCTAAACAAAAAAATAAATTAGGAGCTAATTCAATTTTAGCTGTATCCATAGCAGCAAGTAAATTAGCGGCTAAATCAAAAAATATATCATTGTATAAATATTTAGGAGGAAATAAATCCACTCAGCTTCCAAGGCCTTTAATGAATATTATTAATGGAGGAGCTCACGCAAATAA
>MDSV01108132.1_pt1 | contig 11649 bp, 10 predicted proteins | sample 810851 | NCBI WGS metagenome assembly MDSV01 (sample SAMN05326640, study PRJNA326480) | marine metagenome | isolation source: seawater | place: Atlantic Ocean: North East | collected 2012 | reverse complement strand
CAAGACGGTTGTAACAGGTCCGACGAAATAGAAGTGACAGGAGTTTTAAATGTTCCCGATTTAGGTGGGCCTTTTGAATTGTGTGATCCTGTTTCGGTTGCATTGAATGCCTCCGTTAGCGAAGCGGGAAGATCAATTGAGTGGAGCAGAGACAATCAAATTATACATGGAGAGATAAATAGTACATTATTAGTAAAAAAAGCAGGAGAATATAAAGTGTCTGTATCGGCGACAGGTTGCTCGTCGGTAAATTCGACAGCAATGGTAACTTCAGAAGTGCCTTACGCAGAGTCTGATACTGTATGTTTATCGGGTGATCAAGCTACAATTGAGGCTAGTGAAGTTGTCAAATGGTTTGATTCTGAAAACGCAACTACCGAAATAGCAACTCAACAGGTTTTTACTCCAACGGTAAATTCAACATCAACCTATTGGATGGGGGGAGCAGGGAGTGCACTGACTCAAAACTCAACTTTAGGTTCAGGTGTTGGAAGTGGATGGAATGCTGGTACGAACAATTACGGAAGAAAAATATCGATTTTGGCAGATCAGGTTAGTTTAGATGCAGTTTCGGTTACCGCTGGTTCAGCAGGTTCGGTAAAGATTAATTTGAAGTCAAGTGATGGTACTACTATTTTAAAAACAGTAACCGCTTCTGTTGGAGGGGCCGGAGATCAAGAAGTGACTCTTAATTGGGATGGAATAACGGCTGGTGATTACTATTTAGATGCTTTTGGCTCGAGTATAAGCTTAAAAATGGGGACTTCTGCTGCATCAAGTCCTTTCGAAATTCCAGGAGTTTTTTCATCAACAGCTAGTGGATGGTCTAATTGGGGGTCATGGGTAGAGGCTAACAATTATGGATTTTTCTTTAATTTAAAAATCACATCAGGTAAAGAGTGTTCAAAAGTGCCTGTAAATGTTGTAATCGACTCTAATAATGAGGAGTGTTTAACTGTGTTAAAAAATGAAATTTCGCTAGAAAATATTAATATTTATCCAAACCCCTCTTCGTCTGAGTTTACTATATCTAATGTACTTGGAGAAATGTCTATTTATGATATCAAAGGTTCTCTTATTGATTTTAGAAGCTTAAAAACGATTTCAACTACTTTTGGTTCTGACCTTAAAAAAGGTGTTTATTTTGTTCATCTTAAATCAAATAATACAAGCATTACTCGTAAAATCATAAAAAAATAGTTTTGTTTTTTGTTCAAGAGGTTGATCGATTTTGATCAGCCTTTTTTTTATAAATAGTTTGTTGAAAATTATTTTAACTATCCATTTTTTCAAATTGAAATCAGTTTACATTTGAAAGTGTGGTTCGATTTACAAATCTATTACTTCTATTGGTTTCCATTAAAGTGTCCTGTTTTCCAGATTCTGTAAACACTTTATCTTCTCTAGAAAGCAAAGTTAACTTATCAGAAAAGTTTTTGATTGTACATGACAGTTTAATTTCTATTCCTGCTTATCATCTTTATGGAGGCTTTGATAGAAGTAAAATTTGGGGTGTAAAGGTGGATCAAACTAAAAAAAATGATACTACAAAACTTCAACTCCTATATGATTCCTGTGATTTTCATAGCCCTAGAATAGGAAGATTAACTTCTGAGTATGGTTGGCGAAACAATCGACCCCATTATGGCGTGGATATCAAGCTGAAAACAGGTGATAGTATTCGCTCTGTTTTTGATGGAATGGTTCGAATAGCACGGTATAGTTCTTCTTATGGTAATGTTGTTGTTGTCCGACATGATAATGGGTTAGAAACGCTTTATGCTCATTTAAGTAAACGATTAGTAAAGGAGAGAGATGAAATAACTGTTGGCGAATTTATTGGCTTGGGAGGTAATACAGGTAGAAGTTATGGGAGTCATCTACATTTTGAAACAAGATATTTGGGTGAACCAATAAATCCGAAAGATATTTTTAATATCAATGATTCAACATTTGAGATGAGAAAAGACTCTTTATTCTTAAGTTCAAATACTTTTTCTTTTTTAAAAGAAGTTAGAAGAGTTAAACATCATAAGGTGAGAAGTGGAGATAGTTTGTGGCGAATTTCTAAAAGATATAATGTTCCTATTAGTAAACTATGTGGACTAAACAGTATTAGTAGGAAGAAAACTCTAAGAATAGGTGAAAAGATACGTTACAATTGAATTTTAGAGTGATCTTTTAAAAGCATTAACTAAGTTTTTGCAATATCTGTCATCTCCCATCCAATATAATAATGCACGCTGTCCTAAATTATTAGTAGAAGAATTTTCATTGATGGTTAAAACTGTTGAGCTGTCTTTTTTTGAAAATTGAATATACCATTTTCCGGTTACGCCTAAATCACTTTCATAAATAGTATAGGAAATATTTCCTGTTTTGTAATTAGCTTCGATTAATGTGAAAAAATTGTTTTGTGAGGAGCTTATCCAAGCTCCTCGTTTATTTGTTTCTATTGAAGAAGCGGTTTCACCGTCAATAGTAGGGATATTTGTTAAGAATCGATTAATTAATTCATGTGTTTGATGCGAATCTTTAAGGGTAAAAGATGACTCTATTACCTGAGCTGGCTTTTTTATGTATCCGAAAAGTAGAAAGGTTAATAAGATGAGTAATCCAAAAACTCCAAGAAGTGTGATTCGTTTTTGGATTTTATGAATTTTCGTGCGCTTAATTTCATTTTTTTTTAATTCTACTCTGATTCTATCGCGCCTTTTTGATTTCATGTTAATTTTTTTAAAAATAAATAACATTTAATATAAATAAATGCCGGTTAAGTTATATCTTTTCACATTATTTGAGATACTAAAATAAGTGTAATGTATTTGAAACATAAGTCTTCTTATTTCGTAACAACAAAAATGAATAGATTTTTTATTGTTTTCTTATTGTTCTTAGGAACTTCTTTTGTACATGCTCAAAAAGTTTATGTTCCTAAAACCACCCCTTTCAAAGACAAAACAAAAGGAGTAAATATAGATTCTTTACAACAAGACACAACTACCAAAGTTCGTAATACTGAAGTAAATTACGATGTTTCAGATTTGTTTAATCTAGATTTGTCAGAGTCAGAAAGAGCTCAAGCTAAAGCTATTATAGAAGTGTTTTCAGAACAGATAGATGAAGATTCTTCCAATATAGGAGCTTATATTAATCGAGGTTCGTACTGGGCTACTTTAGGTCTTCATGTTCAAGCTATTAAAGATTATGATAAAGCGATAGATATAAATGACCAACAACCAATTATTTATTATAATAGAGCATTAAGTAAGGCTCGGTTTTTTTATACTTTCGATGCCTGTTTAGATTTAAAGCAGGCAGGAGATCTCGGTTTACAGCAAGCTAATACGCTTATGATACAGCAATGTGGTAAACATATGGCTAAATTAAATACTTACACCCCAGACACGGTTACAAAGTAAATTGTTTTTAGTAGCCAGATAATTATCTGTCAAGTAATCAAATTTTCTCTATTTTAAACTGTACTATTTACTTAAATTCTAATGAGGTTTTATTTGTTAACTTTTCTTTTGTTGTTGCTGGGAGATTTATTTGGACAAAAATCTATTATTGATTCTGCTATTGATTCTGCTCATGTGAAAATTGAAAAGTATTTCAATACAGGGATTTCTGATTCTTTACGTACTCATTACAAGGCTCAAATAAGCCACATGAATAAATATATAGCTAAGGATAGTTTAAATCCAAAAGCTTTCTTACAGAGAGGTATATATTATGGTCAGCTTGGATTTCAGGTTGAAGCAATCGCAGATTATGATCAGTCTATTGCTTTAGATTCAAGTGGCTCTGTAGCTTATTTTAATCGTGGACTTGCTAAAGCAAGGTTTCGATATTCTTATGATGCCTGTTTTGATCTTAAAAAGGCTCATAGTTTGGGGATTGAAGCTGCTGAAAATATATATAAATCATGCTGCCGCCTTTATCATTCTGAGATAGACAAAATTATACCGGATTAAAAAAGCAATACTATAGTTTTCGTGACTTATTCCTGTTTTATCACAAACAAAGACATAAATTAATTGTAATTAGTTTTACCTGAAACCCAAGTGTTAAATTTTATGTTTACTAGTATATACTTTATAAAGTATAGCCTATGGAAATATTGGATGAAATTTTAGAGGGATTAATGAGGCGATATAGTAAAAGAGTTCCTGAAGTGAATCTGGTTACTGAGGCACTAATTGAAAAAGGTGTGGTAAAGTCGCAAAGCGAGATTAGTAATGACCATATTGCGTTCAGAACAATGGGGGTTAAACAATTGGGTATTCAATCCTTTGAAAAAATATTTTTATACCACGGTTATATTCCTAAAGATGAGTTTTTTTTCGAAGGGAAGAGGTTAAATGCAAGATGGTATGCGCCACCAAAACCGAAGTATCCAAGAATATTTATTAGTGAATTAATTGTAGATGATATGCCTAAAGAGATTCAAAGAATAATTAATTCTTATTTAGATGAAGTTAAGGCTGATCCTGTAGAGAAATTAGATTTAGAGAATGCTAGCCAAGTAGATGCATTTTTACATCAAGCACTTTGGAGGCTTCCTAGTTGGTACGATTTTACTCAATTACAAAGGGTAAGTGAGTATGCTGCATGGGTTATTTATAATAGATATTATCTAAATCACTATACGATTTCAGTTCATGATTTACAAAACGGGTATAACACAATTATTGATTTTAATAGATTCTTGGAATCTATCGGGGTTGTATTGAACGACTCTGGTGGGAAAATAAAGGTGAGTAAGGATAAATTATTGTTACAGAGTTCTACAGTTTCTTCAATGGTTGAGGCTGAGTTTCAAGAGGGAGTAAAAAAAATGATACCCGGTTCTTATGTTGAGTTTTGTGAGAGAAAAGTATTGCCTGAATTTAAAAGCCTAATTGGTAAACAAATTCAAAGAAAACATCGTAGAGATGGCTTTGAAACTGGTAATGCAGATAAAATTTTTGAAAGTACTTATTTAGATCAAACAAAAAAAAGAAAATAATATGAAAGAAATTGTAACAATGGGTTTAGGGAAGGTAGGAACCCTTGTAGGCGTATTATTAAGTAAAAGCTATAACGTAGTAGGGATTGATAAACAAAAGCCTCATTATGATTTTGACTTACCTTTTGATGTTGTTGAGGGCGATTTATCAAATGAGGATTTTATAAGAAAAGCTTTAGTAAATAAAGATGCCGTGGTGTCGGCATTGCCTTACTATTTAAATAAGCTAATTGCAAAAGTCGCCCATGATTTAGGTATACATTATTTTGATTTAACCGAAGATGTTTCAACTACGAATTATATAAGGGAGTTAAGTAAAACATCAAAAGGTGTTATGGCTCCTCAATGTGGTTTAGCTCCTGGTTTTATTGGGATCATTGGAGCACATTTAACTCAAGATTTCACTAAGGTAAGGGATATTGAATTGCGAGTAGGTGCTTTGCCTCGTTATCCTAATGGTCAAATGGCTTATTCGTTTACATGGTCTCCAGCTGGTGTAATTAACGAATATATTAATGATGCTGAAGCAATTCATCATGGTGAACGAAAAATGGTAACTTCTTTAAATGGTTTTGAATATATAAATATTGGTGGGCGAGAATTCGAAGCATTTACCACTTCAGGAGGTTTAGGAACAATGTGTGAAACTTATGAGGGTAAGGTAGATACATTGAATTACAAATCAATTCGATATCCAGGCCACGGTAAGCTAATGAAATTTTTGATTAGTGAATTAATCATGAAAGATGATAAAGAAAATTTGACCAAAATTTTAGAAAATGCAAAACCTCCGGTTAAGGAAGATGTAGTTTATATATATGCTGTTGTGGAAGGTTGGAAAAATGAGAAGTTATTTAGAAATGAATATTACAAGGCATTTTACCCATTGGAAATTCAAGGACAGGAATGGAGGGCTATTTCCTGGACTACAGCGGCTTCTATCGCTGCAGTAATTGAAATGGTTGAGAAAGGAGATTTACCTTCTCAGGGTTTTATAAAACAAGAAGAAATACCGTATGATAAATTGATTCAAACTTCAAATGGACAGCTTTATCTCCGTGGCGATTCAGGAGGATTACCAAAGGAGTAATTATTCGCTCAACCTTGTGAATTTATAATGAGTTAGTAGAACGAAAAAGAGTAATATGAGAGATGTTTTAAAAAACAATAAATTAGAGCCTCCTTTTTTGGGAGTTAGTACTGGGAGTGAAAGTTGGAAAGGTAATGGTTTTCTTTTTAAAATTCAATCACCTGTAGATGGTTGTCAAATAGGCGAAGTACAAGGTGGAAATATCTCAGATTTCCAAAAGATAATTGAAAAGTCTCAAAAGGCATTTAAGACCTGGAGAAAATTACCTGCTCCACAAAGAGGAGAAATAGTTCGTCAGTTTGGTGAGGAGCTAAGAAAGCAAAAGCAAGCTCTCGGTGAGCTGGTAAGTTATGAAATGGGGAAAAGTTTACAAGAGGGTCTCGGAGAAGTTCAGGAGATGATTGATATATGCGAATTTGCAGTGGGGTTATCTCGTCAATTATATGGACTTCAGATGCATTCTGAAAGACCTGAGCATCGTATGATGGAACAATGGCATCCATTAGGAGTTGTTGGTATAATTTCTGCATTTAATTTCCCTGTTGCAGTATGGGCGTGGAATACATCTCTAGCATGGATTTGTGGTAATGTATGCGTTTGGAAGCCATCAGAAAAAACGCCTTTTACCGCTTTGGCGTGCCAGCAAATTATGAAGGTTGTACTTGATGATAATGGACTTCCTGAGGGTATATGTTCTTTAATTATTGGGGGAAGAGACATTGGTGAGCAAATGGCTGCCAATCCTAAAGTAGCTTTGGTTTCCGCCACGGGATCTACTAAAATGGGTAAGAGTGTAGCTCAGCAAGTAGCTGCTCGATTAGGTAAATCAATTCTTGAGTTGGGTGGTAATAATGCTATTATTATAACAGAAAATGCTGATTTATCACATGCAGTTCCAGCTATTGTTTTTGGCGCGGTTGGAACATGTGGTCAGCGATGCACATCAACCCGTCGGTTAATTGTTCATGAATCTCAATACGATTTAATGATTGAAAAACTGGTTAAGGCATATGGTCAAATCAAAATTGGAAATCCATTGGATGAAAGGAACCATGTAGGCCCATTAATTGATAAAGACTCTGTTCATGGTTATACTTCTGCAATCTCTTCTGCAATTAACCAAGGCGGAAAGGTGTTAATAGGAAATGAAGTTTTAACCTCCAAAGAATATGTTTCGGGTTGTTACGTAAAACCAACAATCATTGAAGCCCATGAATCTATGTCGGTTGTTAAGGATGAAACATTTGCTCCAATTCTTTATATTATGAAATATTCAACTCTTGAAGAAGCAATAGAAATGCAAAACTCAGTTCCTCAAGGCTTGTCTTCAAGTATATTTACTTTAAATGTGCGGGAAAGTGAGCAGTTTTTATCTGTTACAGGTTCTGATTGTGGCATAGCAAACGTTAATATAGGTACTTCAGGAGCTGAAATTGGTGGCGCATTTGGCGGGGAAAAAGAAACAGGTGGGGGAAGAGAGTCTGGTTCTGACGCTTGGAAAGCCTACATGCGAAGACAAACATGCACAATTAATTATGGTACTAAACTCCCTCTTGCCCAAGGGATTAAATTTGAACTGTAAATAAAAAAGCCCATCATTTCGAAGGGCTTTTTTTATTTTATTATTTCCTTAGAAATCAATCGTTAACATGTAAGGCTTCATTAAGCTCGATAGTTTTAGGATTGGGCTTACATACAATTTTACCAGATTGTGAATCCTGAATGAATAATAATTTATCTTTTCCATTCAACTCCATGCCTTTAACAATATTTTGTCCTTCAGTAACAACTTTGTTATGAAGGTTTACAGGTTGATTTTCTTCATTATAAAGTGAGATTTTACTTCCTGCTGTTATGTATACACCGGCGGCAATAGTGCAACCAAATCCTAGAGATATACCTGTTCCTGCATTAGCGCCTAACAAACATTCCTGGCCTATTGAAATCACATTTTTATTACCTCCCGAAAGCGTTCCCATTATGGATGCACCGCCTCCAATATCAGAATTTTCTCCTACTACAACCCCTCCAGAAACTCGACCTTCAACCATTGCATTTCCTTTTGTTCCTGCATTGAAGTTAACATATCCTGCAGGCATAACGGTTGTTCCTTCACCTAAATATGCACCAAGTCGAACTTGTGATCCTGAAACGATTCTGGTTCCGCTAGGAGCATGATAGTTAACCATGTAAGGGAATTTGTCGATGTGAGTAACCTGTAAGGGTTCTGTGAAAATATATTTAGAAATTTCAGCAGATAAATCTTCCGGTAAAACAGGGCCTTTATTGGTCCATGCAATATTGTTTAACTGTCCAAATGCACCCTCTAAGTTTAATCCATGGGGTTCAACACATCTTTGTGATAAAGCTTGGAGTTTAAAGTATCCTTCCGTAGCAGATGAAACGCTTTTGTCTTTGTCGAACAAAAAATAAACTATAATTTCAGAGGAATAATACGAATGAATATTCGAGAAATTATCCAGGAAGTTTTTAATAGTAATAATGTTTTGGTGACCTGAGATGTCATCGTGAAACGCAGAAAACTTATTGTAGATATCATTAAGTTGTTCAATATTTAATGAATATTCAGAATTTCTCCCAAACTTGATATCAGCAACATCTGCAAATACAGCCGCCGTTCCATAGGAATCCTCCCAGTTAATTAAAGGAAAAAAAACGTCTAATGTCTTGTCTCCTTTACTTCTCTTTACACCTAGTCCAAACGCTAAAGGTTTTTTATATCCTTTTTTTGCCTCCACTGAAGCAACATAGTTTTTAAATTCTTCTACTGTAGCCATTTCTTTTCTTAATTATTTCTGAATATTGTTCAAAATTAGTTTTTTTTCGATTTCAACCAATCACTATAAGTTGCTTTTAGGTAACCCTCATCAATAAAGTAATCCAATACAGGGTCAATTTGTTTTTTGCTAAAATACTGAGGGACATTCATAACCAAGTTACCTTCTGAATCTAAAAAAGCATAATGGGGAAATGAAAGTTGATTTTTACTTAGTCCCAAAGCTAATTGGTGAATGCCGTTTTGATTAATAAACTCTTTTCCTTTATAGTTGATAGTTTTACTTTCGTTTATCATAAATTTTACTGCATGAAAATTTTTGCTGATTTTTGAAGCAGTGCTTTCCACTCTAAAGTTTTCCTTGTCCATAATGTTGGAAGTAACGCTGTTAGGGTGCATAATATGTACAAGAATTTTCTTCTTGTCCTTTTTAGCTGCCTTTAATGCTGATTCGAAGTCTACCCATTTTACGGGGTCATTAGGAGCTTCGTAGTTTGGTGAGTAAACGTTTTTAAAATCTTTCACAAAAGTGGGTACATCTCTGGATGTATTGTAGACTCCTTCAGCGATAAAAGCTAAATACCCGTATAGATCAGGGACTTTTTGAAATCCTTTAAGAGGCATATTGGCTTTTAAGCTATCTCCAAATAGAAGAATAAACGTTGGATAAGACATCTGTCCGTTACAGAGGTCTATAGCAATATCGTGTGTGCTTTTTCTTGCTCGTCTTGCGAAATTGGAGTACTGGCTTTTATTTCTCAGCAATTCTGATTTCTTTGGGTTTTGTTTCTTTTCAATGTTCAGCTTTTCTAAACTCAGCTCTAATTGGTTTAATTCCGTTTTAAATTCTTTGAGAGATAAATAAAAGTTTTTATTGCCTTTTAAACTTTTTATTGCCTTTAGTTTTTTGGTGTACTCTTGAAGTTCATCTTTGGAAAATTGATTGTTTTTGAAAACATTCGTAGCATATTTTTCTAAAACAGTATAGTTGTTATTCAATTTTATTTTAAGTTCCTTTTGTTCAATAGAATCTTTTAGAACGTTCTCTGTTTTTGTAATAACTTCTTTTAAAAAACTTATTTTTGGATTAAGAGCTGCAGTTTGTTTTGAGAATAGGGAGTCAATTTTTTTTATTTCAACCTCCTGATAGGCAAGATCTTGCTTCAAACTGTCCAGTAGAAATTTCACTTTTTTTTGTTGAGTGTTGTGGTAGGTTTTCCCCATAAAACGTAAAGAGTCAGAGGTTTCTGCATTTAACTTTACAGCATAAAAGTTAGAATTTAAATATTGGGCGATACTTGCGTCTTGAAAGGTTGTTGCATCCATCCTTTTGCACCATCCACACCAATCGGTGTAGACATCAATAAACATAGGTTTCGGATTTTGTTGATATAAAACACTTGCTTCTTCAATTGATAGCCAATTAATTGGACCTTTGTGTTTTTGAGCAAAATTCAAGATAAATATAGAACTGAAAAAAAAGGTGAAAAGTAATTTCCGCATTGAAAAAGTAATTTTATAAATAAAGTGTAAAGATACCCACAAAATAATAAATTTCTAATTTTGTAGTCTCTTTAATTTATCACTTTTTATGCCAAACTTTTCCAGTGTGAATCTACCCTAAACCACAGTAAGGATTCGGTTTTTATAATAGCAATCGTATTTTATTAATCAGGATTCAAATAATGAAATGGTTTTTTTGGAGGTAAATAAGATGAATAACTTATGATTTGATTCATCGGAATAAATAATAGTAATTTTTAATTAAGAGATTAAGGATTGAAAATTTAATGCTAATTCTCCTGTAAAGAGCAAAGGGTTTCGTTTTAAATTTATAATTCTTGAATAAGAATTAATGATTAACCCTTGCCAATATTACTATTAAATGAGTATTTTTGGGCATTAATTCTTACCACTATTGAAATATGCCAAACAGAAAGTTTGTTTTTGATTTTGACAGTACATTAACCTCCGTGGAAGGTTTAGATGTTCTGGCCGAGATTTCTCTACGGAATAATCCCGATAAAGATCAGGTTATCAATAAAATTCAAGAAATAACCGATTTAGGTATTGATGGAGATATATCTTTTTCGGATTCATTGAGTAGTAGAATATCCCTTTTAAATGCAAATAAATCTCAATTATCAGAACTAATTGATTTGTTAAAAACAAAATTGTCTCAATCAGTCGCAGATAACAAAGAATTTTTTACAAAATACAGAGATCAAATTTATGTGATTTCATGTGGTTTCAAAGAATTTATTGAACCCGTAGTTGCTGAATTAAATATTGACCCCAAAAGAATTTTTGCTAACACCTTTGAGTTCGATAAAGATGGTTTTATCATTGGATTTGATAAAAGTAATCCTCTTTCAAAGCATGACGGAAAGGTAAGTTGCTTGAAATCATCTGGAATTCAAGGTGAAATCCAAATTATTGGTGATGGATATTCGGACTTTGTGATGAGAAGAGAAGGTGTGGCCGATAAATTTTTTGCTTATACTGAGAATGTTTCAAGAAAAAAAGCTACCGATAATGCAGATTATATTGTAGCTAATTTAAATGAGTTTTTGATTATTAATAAACTATAACCAAAATGGAGGTTTCTTTCCCAAAAAACAAAATTAATGTTCTTCTCTTAGAAGGGGTACATGATGATGCTGTTGAAGCATTTAAGAATGAAGGTTACAACGTTATTTATTCTCCTGACAGTTTAACGGAAGCTGAATTGTGTGAAAAGATTAAAAATAT
>MDSV01027419.1_pt1 | contig 11650 bp, 5 predicted proteins | sample 810851 | NCBI WGS metagenome assembly MDSV01 (sample SAMN05326640, study PRJNA326480) | marine metagenome | isolation source: seawater | place: Atlantic Ocean: North East | collected 2012 | reverse complement strand
GTGACGATGGTTCAGCTACTGGTTGAGCATTTTGGCAAACAAGATTCGCAGCGGGAACACCACACTTCTTCTTATGACGCCATAATCCAGTCTTATCTTTGTATCCTTTATCACAAATATCACATCTAAACAATTTGGCACTTTTTTGCTCTTTTTGGGGTTTTTCTGACGATTCATCGGTTGCTAAAGTTGCCGAAAGAGCCATTTTGTGCTTCTCAGTGTCAAGATGTCTTGTATAGTTAGCCTTTTTAGAGCACGAAAAGTCACAGAGTTTACATACAAATTTTTGCTCTTTTTCTGGTTGCTTAAAGTTGCTAAAGGTTGCCATAATATAGCAACCGAAAAAAGAGCCGCCATTTGGACGCAAAAATATGTAAAATTTTATCATAACAACTTTTTAGTCAAAATTTCTGTATTTAGAGCATTTTCGTCACAACGTGTTTTTTCATACCCATTTTCCAAAACTATTTTCAGATTCTCAGAATTGGACATTTATTTTTGTCCATTTTTCAAATCTTCAAAATACTTTTGGAAAAAATACCTCAAAATATATAGGCTTCAAAAATCATTAATATATATTATTGATTTTTGAACTTAAAAAGGATCAATAGTTCAATTTTTGATTATTATGGGTATGGAACTGTATATGTTGAATCTGAGGGCGGATCAGCGTCCATTGCACTACCACCACCTTCAGCGGTGACGACCGTAACACCAGATTCGTTCACCAAATAATAATTTTGTTCACCAAGGTAAGCTGAATCTGGGTATTCACCAGTATAGTAGAAGTTTACTGAAATTATTTGTGTGGCACTCACCAAAAATGAAGATGATTGTGGTCCACTTCCTGAAGCTAAAGTTAACTGTGTTGTTCCTGAAAAGTCTACAAGTGTTCCATCTATAGAAACGGTAACGTAAGATTGAGCATTCCATCCATCGCCATAAGTATCCGTAAGTTGTATAGTGTAAGTTTTATCTGAAGGCCATAGTATACTATCTCCCATTCCTGAATGGAAAGGGCAATAATAATATAATGGATTAGGTGTTGAAGCTGTTACATAAATGGTTGTTTTTGAACCAGCCGTTCCAGGAGTGCCGGTTTGCGTTACATTAGTTGTATAGTTTCCATCCGAACTAAATGGTTCCTCGAAGGTTGAAAACAAGAGTTGATGCCCAGAATTACTACTATCAGATGTATCAAATATATACACGGTTTCAGCGGAATAGACTATGTGGGGACTAAGTTGCTCAGATTCTGCGCCTACTGTTAAATAAAATTTAAATACACCATATCCGTAATAGTTGGTGCCGGGAGCGACACGAACAGAAATTTGAATCTCAGGCAATGGAGTTCCATCACCCATTCCTGTCGAAGTTCCATAATAATACAAATTAGGAGTTGTTGAAGTATATAAGACAGTTGTCTTGGCACCATCTTCACCAGGAAAACCTGTTTTCGTTATACCTGTAAAATATTCAGTTCCGCCTAATACCGTGTTGAATGTTCCATTAGGAACCGTAGAGAAACTTATTTGATATCCAGTATTGGAAGCCGTATTTTGTAAAAATTCATATGTGGCACCCGGATTCCAAGTAATACTTGGACTAATTGTATAATTACCATTAGGATCAAGCATATAATATTTGGGACCAGTCGAACCAAAGTCATTTGTTCCAGTTGAAACATTAACATAATATATATAGGTAGGAGCACCATTACCCATTCCTGATGTAAAACCATTATTATAGTAAAGAGGTCGGGGAGTAGAATCGCCAACAATGAGTTGGGTATAAGAACCAAAAGTTCCAGGAGTTCCCACTTGTGTTACACCATCTTCATATTCCGAGCCATCTGGTGTTTGAGTAAATGAAAGGGAAGTATATCCCTGATTAGTTGTATTTTCTAAATTAAAAATGTAAGTTCCATTAGTAGCAAAAGATATATCAGGAGTCATTTCTATTCCAGTTATATCTGGTCCACTCAAATAATATTTCTGTCCTGTTCCAAAAGCATTGGTTCCTGTGGCTACTTGAACAATATAATTGAAATCACCTGTTGGAACTGGAGATGGTGGTGTTCCGTCCCCCATTTTACTTGTAACTGAATTGTAATAAAAAAGTTGGCTTGGTGAAGCATCTGTTATTTTAATTTGAACATATCCACCGGAAGTTCCAGGGGTTCCTCCACGAGTCACTCCTGTAGTGTAAGCTGTTCCTCCATTAAATGTTCCTCCAGCTGTAGTAGAAAAGCGCAATTCACCGTTGGTATTGGAGGAATCTGATACATCAAAACTATAAGTGCCGTTATTACTGAAAAGCAACAATGGACTTGCTTCATTTCCAGTTAACCCTGTTCCACTCAAAAAATAAATAAGACCAGTTCCAAAATTGTTGGTTCCATTGGCTTGAGTCACGACGTATTCATAATCACCAGGAGGAATATAGGCACTTCCTAATGGATTGAAAAATGGATAATTAACTAAAGTTCCATTGGTTCGGGGGTCATATAGTGACACGGGTTCACCAACACCACCACCATCCTCATCTTGCCATATGGGACCCATTGAAGGTGGGGATGGGTCAACTGTATCTGGAGGCAATATTTGTGAATATTGAATACCACTATACAAGGAGTTATATTTATCAGGGGAGATAAAAGCATAAGCACCTTCAGTTCCATTTGTTCCATAATACGTAAATTCATATCCCCACTGTAATCGGTCGCCATACGAATAACCATATCCATAATAACTGTAAAATTTAAAATCATATCCTAAAAGACTTGGGTCTGATAAATCAAAATACCAACTAATACCAGTCGTCATATCATAATTATTGGGGTCACCTGACCCACCCCAGTCTATACTAGGACATGGTAAGCCGTCAATATAAAAAACATCTCTTGTTGTTCCAGAATATGGATCGTCGTAGGAGGCTACTGTAACGACCATTTTTATCCACGGCCATAATTTTTCTGATTCATCTGAACCTGAACCTGGTATCGGAATAGGACCTGCTGGAACTGGAGTATAACCAGAATTTTGGATAGGGTAGGGAAAAGGAATGGGGAATGTTGTAGAATTAGATGTATTTTGAATCGCTAATTTAGTAGAATTTGTTCTTTGATAGTCAACAGGAATATATTGGCCAGTTGTTTTATTATAAATTTGGGTATTTGGACAATCAGCAGTATTTAATATGACATCTTGGAACTCAAAGAATTCTATCCAAATTTTTGAAATGCGACTATTTCTTGGCCCTGTTCCTTCGTTAGCCACAAACATATTTCCAGACCCATCAAAACATAATCCTGCTGGGACATCAATATTAGTAACTGCCCAATCATCTATATTTGTATTATTCCAAACAGCATCAATGGATATCTTAGCCAGGGAACCTGCTGTTTTGTTACACACATAAATAAATCCATCATTTTTATTAGCCATCTTGAAAGGTTTATTAGTAAGACCACTAATTAGGGTGGTGGTTGTATAATTTCCATCTAATAAATCCACTTTCATGATTCTATTGATTCCAGTTTGCTGTGTGTCAGAAATATATAAATATCTTTTATTCGGTTTGAATTCGTCAATTGTTAATCCATTAGGATCAAATATAGTTCCAAAAGGTAAAGGAACTTGAATAGCTCCGGTTCCATCAGCAGCATTTATTCGTGTTAAAATAACGCTTGGACTAATTCCACTTAATATGTAAATGTATTCACCACCAAAAGTATCAAGAACCATATCAATACCGTTTGTAATTCCAGTGTAAAATGAATTATTGAGCTGGAATATGTCATCTGTCAATATTAATTTTGATATAAACCCTCCAGTAGTGTTTAATATAAATAGATTGAACGAAGCATCAACTTGAAGACTTGTAGGCCCACTTAATCCAGCTGTGTTACCAATTATATTATTGTCCACTTGACCCAATAAGTTGATTCTTGATATGGTATTATTTTGTAAAGACACATACAAGAAATTAGTATTTGTAGTATAAGCAACACTTGTTGGGAATGTTCCTGCTTCGAATTTGGTTTTGTTATATGTGCAGTTATTACAGAAATCTTCCGAAATTGTAACTCCATCACATGCCAAAGTATATACATCCGTTGGTGCTGGTAAAACGTTAGGCATTACAAAATGAATTGATGTATCAGTAGCAACGCCTACTGGAATATTACTTGGGTCTATGACAATATATTTATCATAAATATTGAAACTGAAATCATATGTTTCTGATTGAGTAATATTAGCACTTACATCGTATACATACATTGTATCTTTGTAAGGACCTACTTTTCCTTCCATATTATTAAAAAGAAACGAAAGATAAACTCTATCAATTGAATTAACTCTTGTTAAGGTAACAAGGAGAGAATTTTCCCAGGAAACATAATTCATATATGTGCCATTCCATAACAGGCTTAGAGGATCAGTTTCTGGTGTATCTAATAGCAAAGTAACTTCTCCAGAAGGTGTTAATCTATAGTATCGAGACCGACATAGCACATAAATATAATCATATTTATCAACTACAACTGACGTATAGGGTCTTACTCCTATACCAGTGGATGATGTAGGTTGAGGAAATGTATAAAAGGTCTCTGCTACCATTGTAGTTTCTGTTCTGTAATTGAGAACACGCTTGAGTTTAATATTAGGAACCAGACCTAATTGGGCTGATTCACCGCCACCGATAATATACATATATGTTTTATCGTTATTGAAAGCCAAACTTTGAAGTGCGACCAGCTCAGGATTGCCAGTGGCAGGAGTATCTAATTGTAAATTGAGTATATTCATTCTTTTAGATGTAGCTATAGTAGGACTGGTAAAACTAACTTCCATTACACCAGCTGGTTGAGCATATGTGGCCATTGGAATATATAATTTTGAAGTGGGGTCTGATGCGTCATCAAATTTGGCTCCACCAAACTCATAAGAATAGGTTAAATCACCTAAAAATGTTGGTATATTAACGATAGGAGGTGCTGAATCTGGATTCGTTTGATCTTTTGTAACTGTTAAAAGATAGGGTTCTGGGGGAACAGCTTGGCTGATTGAGGGATTATATCTTGGCAAACAGACAATCAAAGGACCAATTGTTAAATTAGGACAAGTTTCCAGAATCGCTACTGTTCCGTTGTATGACTTTAAGTCATTTTTTGGATTCGAATCATTAGCATATTTAACGGTAACATTTGAGCTATCAATTACGGGAATGTAACCGTGTTCATCAGGAACGTAAATTGATTTGTCTATGTTATAGCCAACACATTGCCTTGGTCGAGAAACACCATCAACCAAAGAGTTATATATATCATTAAACGTGAAATCATGAGTAATTTTCACAATAGGAGCCGATGAACTTCCGAAATTTGAAATGTATAAATTAAATGCTGAATCAATAGTAATTGCTTGAGGTGTTAATAATGAAACGTTTGAAGAAGCAAAGGTCACAGGGATAGTATTAAACCTACTATTATTTGAAATCTGAACTACTTCATTGGAACCTGTGCTACTTACAAACACTTGACCTGTTTGAGAATCAAACGCAATTCCTGCTGGGTCTGTTACTTTTCTCCCCCCATCATCAGTTCCAGAAGTTGGGTCGTTATCAAAATCGTGTGAATATAAATATCCGTTGACAAACGTTACCGAGGCATCTACTCCAGCAGAATCAGTAAAATATAATACTTGATTTGATGTCGCATCTGTAGCATATAAATAATCATTATTATATGACATACCTGAAAAATTAAAGTTCAAATTACTAAAAGTCGTAGTCGCACCTGGATCCAGTTGAGAAAGACTAATGCCCAGAATAGTGCAGTTAGCCGTAGTTGGAGTTACAAAAGTTAACCTACGGAGATAACTATAATTTACATTACCTGTCGTATCATTTAGATTTCCAGAATAATTGATAAAATATAATTGACCAGCAGGGTTATAACATAATCCCACTGGTCCGTTAAAAATTCCAACAAGCGATGTATTCGTTCCATCATCAGTAACAGTTACAGCTTCAGACACACCACCTTTACTTACTCTTACGATGTTATTTCCATTAGAGTTGGATATGTAAAAATGGTCAGCAGAGGTGGCGTCTTGAACGATAGAACTTGGACCCTTTAATGGGTTAATAGTTCCTTCAAAATCAGTGGAATCTGAAAAATTGGCCCAAGTATTTGTAGCAAGTGTAAAGCTTAGACAACCTTCTTTATTATCAAGGTCTGATGCTCGATTTACAGCATAACTACCATTTCCCAATTTTAAAGTTGAATCGTTATTTGTTAGCTCCATACCAAGTGTATTAAAAATCAATGGACTTGTGTTTGGCGCTAATGCAGTCGATACAGCATTAGACTCGTCCGCAAATGTATACTGAACAATTGTAGCCTCCTCATTATCAGAGGTGTCCCCTATAATATTACTATAAACCACATAAAATGTATCCCCAGTTCCATTACTGGTAAACCGGGTTATACCACTTGGGCCTAGTCCATCTCCAGAATTCCCTCCATTAAAGGCATTTCCGTCTCCTCCAACTGTAACCGTAAAAAAATTATTGTTTGAATCTACACCACACAATTCTCGTGCGAAAGTCGGCCATACTGTTCTAAAGAAATAAACTGTGTTGTTATTATTACATACAATCCCATCTTGGTAATTCCATCCGGTAACTTCCTGTCCCGCACCAGTGTTAGAATTTTGTGTTAAAATTAATTCAGGTGTGCCATTAGAAAGTGTGAGTCTGTATAGTTGATTTACCTGCAGGTTTGTTGTTTGATCTTCATATGTCATTATGAAATAGAGTTGCGTTCCAGTAGGATTGAAACATATTTGAGAAGGACCATTAAAAGCATTCTCTCCAGAAACTGACTGAGCAGGTGGCCAAGTAAAGTTAATACTATATTCAGAAAAAGTTGCTGTTTTGGGATTATCAAAAACTATCCTGGTAAGGGCAAACTGTGGTCCAAAAAATGCTGTGACTGGCACGAACTGAGGAGTGGCAACCCATAAACTATTATCAGCTGGATTAAACTTAGCAGAGTAGATATTACCCCAATACGGAAATGTCGAAGAAGCAAAACTTACAGCATAACATTTTCCAGAAACAGGGTCAAGAGCTTGAACAAGGGAATCACGACTTTTAAAAATATATGTCCAGTCAGTAACTGGATCTATACTAATGCCAGTATATTCAGTCCTCGTTTTATTAACAAAAGTTGGATAAACCACCTGAGGGTATAAATTTGAGTCATTTAGATTAATTTTCCAAAGCATACCATCACTATATGGAAGATAAATCGGTCCAGCAACGAATGTGGTGGGATCGGGAAATGGCTGACTTGGATAATCGATAAACCTATCATCAGATTTAAAAGGGGAAGTAAAACTGATACAAAATAATTCTGTATCCGCAGAAGAAAGAACAGTATCGACAACTGGATTAATATTGTAAGAAATTGGTCCATCTAATTGATTAGAAATGTCAGCATAGAATCCACCGTAAAATAACCCAACACTGTTTGTTCCAGAATAATTATCAGTTATTTGTTTAATAAACGCTCCATTTCCTTGAATTAAAAACACTTGAGGTTTTGCGGTGGTGCCACAAGTAAACACGTTTCCAGACAAGTCGGTGCATATCGATAAATAATATTCTCTACCAGTTTGATCCGGAGCAAATAGAGAAATATTGGTAGCAAGTGGAATGGGCAATTGATATAAAGTTATGTTATTGGTTTTAGGTTCATTTACGACTTGGTAAACATACACACTTGTAGGATAATCTGATGAGGTTCCCCCATAAGGAGGATTAGGACCGTAATTCGCAACATAAATACAATTATTTGTTTTGTTATAGGTAACACCGGTAGGATTATTTAAACCTGTAGCAGCAGCAACAGAAATTTGTTTTGAGGTATTATTTACCAAAAGTATTTGATTATTGGCCCTATTACATATGTATAAGTTATCTAATATATCAAAGGCCAAACCAAAAGGTTGATTTAAACCAGCTTGTTGAGATGCGTAGATTTCTCCTGTTCCATCCGAATATGATGTTAATGTTATTTTAAATACTGTGCTTGTTATTGAATCTGAAACATAAATATTTCCAACAGAATCAATAGCGATTCCCTCTAATTTATTAAATGCTACACCAGAAACTGTTAATTCAGCAGATGTATTCGCAGCAAAATCAATTTTTAATATTTTAGAGGAGAATACTTGTGGAAAAATATAACTTTGAGTTTCGTAAGATATGTTTGATGATGCAGTCGTTACATAACAAACTCCACTCGCATCAAACGCAATTCCAGTTGGTGTATCTTGGAAAAGAGGGAAAACATTGGATATGAACTGTCCATCTACCCGAGAAATAAAATTGGACAAAGCTACTGTGCCTACGTATAAATTGTTACTTGGATCAACAGCGACTGGAGCCGGCCATTCTATAGAACCGTCTCCAATAAATGGTCTAAAGTAGTCAGATGTCGCATTACTTTGAAAATCTCGAAGTATATAGGACTGATTGTAAGTAGGCATATAATCTGGAAAATTATAGTTCGTATATATTACTTGGTTGATGTCAGGAAGTAAAGCCCCACTTGGATCGGTCGATGTAATATATTGTGATTGGGGAGTTGATGCCATCTAATACAATAATTGGATATTATTTTATTATATTTAACAAAAAATGAATTAATCGGCGTTGGTTCATTAAATCAAGATTATATTTGAAATGGGGATCCGTTATTTGAATAAATATTTAGTTGAACATTGTCAGGAATGTATTGAAAAGAAACATATGAAGGATTTATATGGAAAAACTATTGTGGTTGACATAAGTATTTATTTGTATAAATATTTAATGAGTGATACCTTAGTAGAAAATATGTATTTAATGCTTTCGCTTTTTGATTCTCATCATATTACACCTATTTTCATTTTCGATGGAAAACCTCCAGATGAAAAGAAGGATGTTTTGAACAAACGTTTCGGTGATAAAATGAAAGCAGAAGAAGAATGTAAAAAATTAAAAGCGAAAATGGACGAAGTAGAAAGTGAAGAGGAAAAGAGTGCTTTACTGGAAAATATTCAATCCTTGAAAAAGAAGTGCGTATTTTTGCGAAAAGAAGATAAACAAAAAGTCAAAGAACTCATACACAGTTATGGGTATACTTATTATACTGCTAATGGAGAAGCAGATGAACTCTGTGCTGCGTTTGTTCGTTCCAAAAAAGCATGGGCATGTCTAAGTGAAGATATGGATATGTTTGTTTATGGTATTCCAAGGGTATTGCGTTATATAAGTTTACTGAAAAATACCTTTGTCTTTTACGATACTCATAAAATCCTTAAAAGAATTGGCATATCCTCTCAAGATTTCATGGAATTATGTATAATGACTGGCTCAGATTATGCTTCGCAAGATACAACAGATATTTACACATTATTCAAAATTTATCATAAATATATTTCTTCGGATTTATCCAAAAATCTTAGTTTTCGAAAATGGTTAAAAGAAAATGAAAATAAACTTGATGTCAAATGTATGGACGATGACACGTTTTCAAATGTGAGAAACATGTTTGTGCGTGATTGTGACCAAAACAATAAAATAATTAAAAACTGTGTTTGTTGTCGACAATCACCAAATTATGATTCAATAAAAAAAATTTTAGAAGAAGATGGATTTGTTTACCCTATTGAGGTCGAGTGTTGATTATTGATTACAAAAATATATTAGAAAAAGAATACAAAGAAAAATCTATTAGATAAAATAACCAATGTCAGCCATTACGACCAGAAGTAGAAACAGACCGGAAGATGAGGTAATAGAATTTTCTTCTCGTGAATCTTCCGAATCAGATTTGATGGATATAGAGCATTTATATACATTTCGTGCCATGAAAGCTTCATTTAAAGATTTTGTTCCAAAAATAAAACCATATGCTATGTATTGTTATAATGCGACAGGACTTTATCTTTTTTGGATATGTCTTCATTATATTTCAGCAAAAATGTATACTTATCACTGTGTCCCAAATTTTTTTACAGGATTTATAATATCCCCTTTTTTGGTTTCTGCTCCCCATTGTCGTGCGATTCGATGGGTAGTTCATAATGGAGGAAATACAATTGATAATATGTGGGTCATTTTAGCAACCTGGATCTGTTCCAAGATTTTTATGGGTGTAAAAATGCCCAATAAGCCCACAGAAAATCAGAAAGAGGAAAAAACTGATTAACAATAAAACTTATTTTTGTTTAAAGTTTATCACTATTATCAAATAGTGATGAACTTAACTCAATATATTTTTATTTATGTTATTGTTATAACATGGCTAATTGGGATATTTATTTTAGCGATAAAACTTGATAATCATTGCCAATTATATGCTTCTGGAGAACGAACATGGTTCTGGTATAACAACGAAGAAGAACACGACAACCAAGAAACGATTGTAGCAACGAATATTTAATTACCAATTGCCATGTAATCAATCATCTCATCTACGTGGTTTATTTCATTATCTATTGATTGTTCTTCCTGAACAAAAACCGTAAATTGTGTATTAGTTACTGAATTGACCCTAACGTTAGCTGAATCATACCCGTTATAAGATGAAAGCTTTACTATTAATTTTGGAGGAGAGGAAAATGTATTTACAAATGAAAATGTTTCTCCTTGATGGTCAACACCAAATCTCACTTGTCTTTCTATCCTATCTCCACTTGAAGGCGTATACGTTCCTTTATTCATAGTAACAAAAGCAATAGTTTCAACAACGTGGATTAGGTCCTGATTTAATTTTTCTTCTTCCTGCATTGCCACCTTAAATGAATTATCAGTAATTGATGTAGTGCGTGTAGTTACAGGATGTGGACCATTAAAAGTATTGGTAGAAGTAAGAACAATTGGAGTGTCTGGAAAAGGACCAATAGTCACTGTTTCAAAATTAGGTTCTCTAACTAATCTATTAGTTTCTAATGTCCCAAATTGAATTTTATTTGTAGAATCTAAATTGTGAATACCAATATCTCCAGCTATATATGCCACATCTTCAAATAAGTGAAACACATCAAGATATAAAGGTTCTTGTATTCTTACCATAAAGCCAGTAGTAGTTACATCTTTAATGCGAATATAAGCTGGTTGTGGTCCATTATAAGTAGGATCAGATATAATAACTGCTGGTATGGAATCAAATGTTCTTGAAAAAGTAACTGCTTTCCAAGTGTGATTAATGCTTGTTGTTCCTGTTACGTAAGGTGGAGCAGGAGCAGGAGCAGGAGCTGGAGCTGGAGCTGGTGCTGGAGCGGGTGCTGGGGCAGGTGCCGGGGAAGGGGCAGGAGCGGGAGCCGGAGCCGGAGCTGGAGCTGGTGCTGGAGCAGGGGCAGGAGCAGGAGCCGGAGCTGGAGCTGGTGCTGGAGCAGGGGCAGGAGCAGGAGCCGGAGCCGGAGCTGGAGCTGGTGCTGGAGCAGGAGCTGGAGCAGGGGCAGGGGCAGGAGCAGGAGCTGGGGCAGGAGCTGGAGCAGGAGCAGGAGCAGGAGCAGGAGCAGGAGCTGGAGCTGGAGCTGGAGCAGCTCCAGGCTGTGGTATATTTTTTAATTTTTTTAATTCTTTTTTT
>MDSV01244479.1_pt1 | contig 11651 bp, 12 predicted proteins | sample 810851 | NCBI WGS metagenome assembly MDSV01 (sample SAMN05326640, study PRJNA326480) | marine metagenome | isolation source: seawater | place: Atlantic Ocean: North East | collected 2012 | reverse complement strand
TTTATCTTTTTAAATTTAGACTCTCGATTTGTAATCAATAGGTCCGCGGTTCGAATCCGTGCAGGGCACCATCATCCCAAGTTAAATGTAAGCAAACTATAAACTTTAGTTATAACTTTCTAGCATCAATCTAGCATAACACATTGTGTCTGACTGCAGTAATTGTGCCCACAGTATGCCCAAAAACAAGAGTCAAAAAACATACGTTGGAATCATCTTGATGGACTCGTCCACAGTCCATAAATAGAGGTACCAGAGTCATTTTGGAATTTAAACTTAACGTTTAGGGTACCTTACCTGATTTTAAATTAGGTACTTATAGATAACTCTTTAATACTAACATTTAGGAAATTAAAGGAAAATTTTTTTAATCTTTTGCTATTTGATCTTGCAGCAATAATACAATTGGGTTTGTTTTTTTTATAAAATTATCTTAACAAATAATTTTTTTTTTTATTTTTAATTCTGTTAACATATTTTTTGTAAATGCTGTTCCTTGATCAAAATCTTTATATGCTTTTTTTCCTAAAATTTGCTCATAGTAAGACGGATTCACTCCATAACCAGGTCTAATTTTTTTAATATTATTAACAGAAAACTTATCACCTTTTTTTATTTTTTTAATTATATAAATAGATCTACGAAATTTTCTATTTTTTAGCTCAACTTTTGTTCTATAAAATTCATTTTTTCCAATTAATTTATAAGCTAAATCAATATCATCTCTAAACTTTTTAATTTCTTTTCCTTTAATAGAAAAATTATAGTCTAGGCTTTCTTTACGTGAATTTATTGCAATATGTTTTTCTACAATGTCAGCACCAGATGCTATTGCTAATTTAGCAATAACGTTATCTGTAGAATGATCAGATAATCCAACTCTACATTTAAATCTATTTTTAAGAATATCTATATTTCTTAAATTAAAATCAAATATTTTTGAGGGATAATTGCTTACACAATATAATAAAATTATTTTTTTTGCACCATATTTTTTTGCCGTATCATAGCTAATTTTTATTTCATCTAAATTTGCCATTCCTGTAGACATTATTAATATTTTTTTTGTTTTAGCTATCTTCTTTATCAATGACAAATCTGTCATTTCAAATGACGAAATCTTATAAAAAGGACAGTTAAGAGACTCTAAAAAATCAACTGCACTCTCATCAAAAGGGGTACTAAAACAAATTATTTTTTTTTTTTTACAGTAGCTGAAGATATCTTTGTGCCATTGCAATGGGGTTTGGGCTAAATTATAAATGTCCCAGAGTTTTTTACCTTTCCAAATACCTTCTGTAATTAAAAAGTCTTTTTTATTACTATTCAGAGTCATTGTGTCTGGAGTGAAAGTTTGTAATTTAACTGCATCAGCTCCATATTTTTTTGCATCATCTATCAACTGTTTTGCTATCTTGAGCGAGCCACAGTGATTAGCTGAAATTTCTGCTACAAAAAAAGGTTTTTTACTATTTAAGGACATTTTAAATATATATATAATTATTTACACAGTTAAACAAAGATTAATTTTTAATTAAATAAAATGAAAGAAATAATTATTAGAACCAATTTTAATACAAAAGTTGGTTTAGGTCATTTTTTTAGGTGCAAAATACTTAAAGAAAAATTTGAAAAAAAAAATTTTAAGGTTACTTTTATTATTGATAATATTACCAAATCAAAACTTACTAAAAATATAAATATATTAAATCTAAATCAAAAAAGATTTAATTACTTAGAAGATTCAAAATTGGTATATGAAAAAATTAAAAATAGAGATGTTTGTTTAATTTTAGTAGATGACTACAGAATAGATTTTAAATGGGAAAAAATATTTGTTAAAAAAGGATATATAGTTGCAATTATAGATGATTTAGCTAACAGAAAACATTATTGTGATTTTTTAATTGACTCTGGCTGGTATGGCAAAAAAAAAAATGTTGAAAGATATTCTAAACTTATAAAAAAAAACACAATTACACTTTATGGACCACAATATAAAATCATAAGTCCAAAAATTAAACGAATTAAAAAAAAAGAATTTAATATTATGTTCTATTTTGGTGGTGGTAATTATTTATATAGTTACTATGAAATAATTAATGATTTAGTAACAAAACTTAAACTTTTTAAAATCAAAGTGAAAGTCAATATTGTGGTTAGTGGTTTGTTTAATTTAAATAAAAAGATTAATAACAATAATAAACACGTTAATATTATAAAAAATAATTATGAACTTTCAAAAATAATTAATGATACATCTCTATATATTGGATCTAATAGTTCTATTGTAAATGATTTATCATATTTAAAAACACCAAGGATTCTAATTTCAGTAAATAAATTGCAAAATATAAATATTAAAAATTATCAAGATTTAGGTAATTATATTTATATCAAATATCCTTTTACACAAAGTTTAATCAAGATTACTAATCTAATAATTGAAGCAGTTAATAATTTTTCAAGGTTTAAAAACCTTTTTTTAAATCCTAAAATAAAAATTGATAAAAATGGAGCTGATCGAATAGTCAAAATATTAATAAAAAAAATTCATGGTTAAAGAGATAAAAAAAAAACTATTAGATAAGTATATAAATAATTATTATACATCAAGATTTCTGACTCATAATCAAAAATATAGTATAACAAAAAATGTTGAAATAATTGACCACTATATTTGGTGGTTTAAAAATACAAGAAATTTTTCAATCTACAAACTATCTAACGATAAACACATTTATTTTTGGTCAGAATTAATTACTTTAGATAGAGAGAAATATTGGACATGTGGATTTCATACAGATTTAAATACAAATATGATGGAGATAATAATTTCATATAAAGTTTTTTTAAAAAAGATTAAAAAGAAAATATCTCTGCCAGTAATTGGATTAATAAATAAAAAGAATATATTTATGAAAAAACTTAATATAGATATTGGTTTTCAAGAAATTAGCAAGAAAGACACTAGAAATTTCAAAATTATTAAAAATTACTATAAAATTAAAAATACAAATAATTATATTTTTTTTAAATTATAAAATTTTTAAACCCATCTTCTTTAAGTATAATTTAATTAATTTATAGCTAGTTATTTGAGTAACTTCTTTTTCTTTAAAAGAAACACCAATTTTACCCTCTAAAGCAATAATAAGTTTTAAATGGTTTAATGAATCCCATTTTGGATATGAAGTCATGGAAAAATCATCTGTAATTTTTGAAATTTTAATTTTGAGGATTTTAGCTAAAATCTTTTTTATTTCTGTTTCTGAAATTTTCATTTTAATAACTTAGTTATATCTAATTATATTTTTCTCTTTTATTAGATTTTTTTTTTCTAAATCACAACTAAATATTATATTGCCATTTTTATATTTTTTTTTATTAAAATTATGCTTGATAAAAAATTCATATGCTGGGCGATTTTTATCTGTTTTAATAAAAATGAAATCTAAATCTATAAATTTTTTAGACTTTAAAATATTAAAAATTTTTTGATAAAAATACTCCTCTATCATTCTACCAAGCGCTCTACAGCTAAATAGGCTATTTTCTACAATTGCTCTCCTGGATAAACTCTGAATCTTAATAATTGATAAACCAATTATTCCATAATCACCAAACTTATCTTCAGCCGCACATTGAACAACTAGATAACCAGGATCATTGATATAACTCATAATTTTTTTTTCACTAAGCCGTAATGTTGATGTGTTAAATTGATTTGTTTTTAATGTCATTTGTGACAGACGTTGAATATTTTTTTTTACATTCTTTTTTATAGTTAATTTTATTTTTAAACTTTTAATATATTCTTGTGGGCTTTTAAATTTTGTTTTTTTTTGATTTCTTTGTTCTTCAACTTGGTATAACTGAGTTCTTTTTTTATCTTCATCTGTTGTTGATGATGTGTCAAAATTTCCTATTTTTAATAGTTCACTATTTATTCGAAGATTTAGTTTTGGAACTAACAATGTATCAAGATTTGGTAAGGTATTTTGCACTTCTAAAATTTCAAATTTAGAGTCATCAATAAATATTGAATTTTCACTAGATATATTTAGTTCTTTCAGCATTTTTTTTATATTTTCACTTTTTGGTTGCCAATTTACTTTAAGATTTGAAAAATCTTTTATTGATAATGGCATTTTTTTTTGTTTTGCTTTAAAAAATTTTTTTATATCACTTAAATTATTTTTTGAACATAAGCCTAAGATTATACCATTTTCTTTCAGCTCTTTTAAGTATTTTTGAAAGAGATAAAAATTTTTTTCAACTCCTGTTTTTTTTACATTGATATCTTTAATTTCATTCTCACCTATTATGCCATTCCATAAAGTATTATCTGCATCTAATATTATCAATTTATGTGCTTTTCCATTCTTAGCTCCAATAAATTTGTATAGATAGTTTGAGACTTCGGTACCTTGAGCTAAATTAAAAGGATACATTGATTGTTTCCAATATTTAAGATTTTGACCTTTAATATAATCAATTTTTGATAAAACTTCTTCAATATTTAATAAATGATAGTTTGTTTGTTTTTTACAAAGTTTATTTATAAAAATATTTAAAGAATTTTGTATCTTCTTATCTTCTTTAATTAATGAATTGGAAAAATTACATATACCTATGTCTATTGGAAAATTTTTATTAATATTGGAAACAATTGATAATATATTTTCTTTAATTACTCTAAAAATAATTTGCTGTTCTAAGTCAGTTTTTTTAATTTTCTGGTTAATAAAATATGCATCTATATTAAAAAATAACAAAATTAAATCAGGCTTAAATTTATAGAATTTTGATTTAGGATTTAGAAATTCATTTACACTGTCCTCATAACCACTTATTAAAAAGTTTGGTTTTAAAAACTTTTTTGACAACTTTTCTTCTATTTCGTCTAGTAATGGTTCTATTGTAAAATTTCTTGAAATTAAGATATTTATTTTTTTCATTTTTTAACCAATATTGAACAATAATTTATTGCAATTTTTTCTTTTTTCCATTTTTTTTTTGGAATATTTTCAGAGGGTGTAATTAATTCAGATTTAATTTTGAGCTTAGAACTTTTTATTAGCTTTTGAATTTCATAAATATTTTTAAAATGAAATATATGATCTACTTGAGCGCAGTTGGCACAAGTGGATAAAAAAATTTTTCCATTTTTTTGCAATAAATTAATAGCTTTTTTTAAAAAGGTTTTTGGGTTTTTTACATGTTCAATTACTTCACCCATTATGATAAAATCAAATTTAGACTTTTCGTTTAACTTAAAAAAATCCTGATTAATAAATTTAATTTTGTTCATATTTTTTGAATTTTTTAAAATATTTTTTACAAGAGATAAGGATTGCTTACTTATATCGCATATTACACCGGAACTTTTTAAGTTATTATCCATTAAATATTTTGATAGCAAACCATGGCCAGACCCTATTTCTAGAAATTTAACTTCTTTTTTTGTTTTAATATTTTTCTTATAAAACTTAAGAATTTTATAATGACTTTGCCAAAAAACTTGTGTTAAAATTAATCCTAATAAATAAGTCTTCATTTTCTTTGATGACTTGTAGAGGTCAATATTGTCAATTTTATTTCTTATAGCTCTATAGGTACCATTTTTTTTTAAATACAATTGTTCTAAAATCGTTTCTTGGCAAAGAGAATTATATGCATCAAGAGAATAAAATTTTTTTAATTTCCATTTTTTTTCTAGAGAAAATACTATTTTACAAATCTCTTCTGCAGTTTCAAAATATTCAAGATTTTGTAAACTTATAAATTTATTAACTTTAAAAAAATTATTAGGTCTAGTTGACGAAAGTTTTTTTAAAACTAAGGAAAAATATTTAAATCTAGATAATTGAATTTTTTTTTTAATCAAATGAATGTCCTGCATTTGCTCTTAAATTAACCCCTGTTATATGTGAGGATTTTTTTGATAGTAAAAATTCAATTATTTCAGAAATATTTTTAACAGTAGCTATTTTATTTAAAGTAGAGTCAACTTTATATTTTTCTTTAGTTATCGGTGGAAAATTAGATGAAGCTTTTGCTTGAATGATACCTGGTGAAACCATATTAACTCTAATACCTTTTGATCCTAATTCTACTGCAAGAGATTTTGTAATACCTAACAGAGAGCTTTTAGCAACATTATAAGTAAGCATTTTAATTGGGGGTTTTCCAAACACAACATCTGACCCAATTACAACTATCGAACATTCGTTATTTTTCAGATTTTCAAATAAAGTTTTTATCAAGTTAAAGAGGCCTATTGTCTGTATATTTATTTCCTTTTTAATATCATTTTGATTTGTATCTTTCAGCGTTCTAAATTCAATTTCTCCTGAAACTGTATAAACAATACTTTTGATTGAATATTTGTTTTTTACAAATTTTTTAATTTTATTCAAGTCATTTAATGAATTTAAATCAAGTTTTAATAAAAAATTATTTTTTTTATTCTTCATTTCTTTTTTTAAAAATTTTCCATTTTTAAAATATGTTAACAATAATTTTTTTTTTTTTTTTGTTAGATTATTGGCAATCTCTAATCCCACATCACTGCTTGCTCCAATTACAATATCTAAATCTTTTAATTTTTTTTTCTTTTTTTTTATAATTTTTGCCTTTACTACTTTTATCTTTTTTAAAAAATTCTTTGGAAATTTAATTGAAGAATGTGCCTCCATAACTTTTTCATTGTTTTTATTGAAGACATTTGTTTCTAAAATCATTTGTAGGGTTGAAAATGAAATCCTAACTATTTTATTTTCAAAGTTTAATAAATCATTTTCATAAACAGGCTTTGAAAAAGTTATATTACAATCAGACCAAAGAGCTCCTCTGCCTGGTATTTTGTTTCCTATAATGCCTGATAAAAATGAACCAGTTAACATACCAAAAACTATTGGCTTTTTTAATCCATATTTTTTAGCTTCACTCAAATTTGAGTGTATTGGATTATTGTCTAAAGTTATTTTTTGAAATAAATCAATTTTTTTTTTAGTTACTTTGATTTTATGTGTATATTTTTTTCCTACTTCAAACATTTAATACCATTTAAATAATGAGGCTCCAAAAACAAAGCCTGCACCTACTCCAGAAATTAAAACTAAAGATCCTTTTTTTATTTTCTTCGCTAACAGGGCTTCATTGAGAGTTATTGCAATTGAAGCATCTGCAGTATTGCCATACCTTTCTACAGTTGTGTAAGTTTTATACTTACTTAGTTTAAGCTTGCCCGATAAGTAATCAAGTAAATTTTTATTTGCTTGGTGAAATATAAATAGATCAACCTGGTTTAATTTAATTTTAGCTTTATTTAAAACTCTTCTTATTACTTTTGGTTGATTAACAACAACTTGTTTCCATGTCTCCAAACCATTCATATCATATAAAAATTTATTTTTATTTCCAGAATTATAAAATTTTGCAGGTAATAAGTTTCCACTTCCAATTAATCTTACATCCTCGTATGCTTTGCTGTCTGTAAAAATATCTGATGCCAGTAAGCCAAAACCCTTAGGTACTCTTGAGACTATTGCGGCTCCAGATCCATCACCAAAGTAAACTGAATTTTCAGGTATAGTCCAATCTAAATATTTTGATTGAAAGGCTGACCCTATTACTAGAATGTTATTAATAGATTTATCTGATTTTATCTTTTCACAAGCTAGAGTTAATCCTATTTGAAATCCTGTACAATTAGCATTTATGTCAAAACTACCACTATTATTTAATTTTAAATCTTTAACTATTTTTGATGCAAGACATGGGAATTTATATTCAGCCTCAAAATTACAACAAATAACAAGGTTTATATTATCCTTTGGAATATTTGATCTCCTTAAAGCTTGTTTGGCAGCCTGAGCAGCCATGAAGGACAGTGATTCTTTTTTTGATGCAAAATATCTACTTCTAATTCCCGTTTTTTCTAAAATAATCTTTTTTGATATCTTTAATTTTCTAGACACCGCATCATTAGTTATTTTTATTTTTGGTATGTATTTTCCGGTAGATATAATTCCAGCACTCATTTTATAAGATTAATTTAAAGTATAAAGCACACAACTTGGAAAAGTTTTTTTCTTTTTTTTAATTTCATCAAAATTTATTTTAGATTTTATTTTATATTTAGATTTTTTAACAATCGAGTTTAATTTCTCAAAGGTAAGAACATTTTGAGATGATAATTGATGAAACAAAAGATACTCTGGGATATAAGTAGATTCTTTATTTTCAGAAAGAACATCGCTTGGTATATTAACTAATTCACAAATAATAAGGGGAGAGTTAGGAAAATAAAATTTTATTTTGTTTAAAAAATTTATAATTTTTTTTTCTGAATTATTAGATATTTCGTGTATAAGGAACCACAAAGATATAGCTACATTTTCATTTTTTAAAAAATTAGTCGCTACTTTTGCCCATTTATCAACATTTCCTCCATCGCAAAGCATTACTTTGTTTTTAATTTTTTTTTTGTTTAATGCCCCAGAGGATTCATTGACAGAAACTTTAGAAAAATCTACTCCAAAAATTTTATTAAGTTTATTTTGCTTATTTAAATTAATTGCAAAGTCTGCGTTTCCAATTCCAATATCAATTAAAGAAGAAATGGGGCCTAGTTTTTTTAGATTATGAATGGCATGAATAAAATATCTTAAATGTGTTTTTCCACTTCCTAAAATATTTTCATATCTATCAACAAGTATTTTTTCTTTTTTATTTTTTAATAATTGATCAAAAAAGTAAAAATAATTTTTATAAGAATGTGGAACAAAATAAGATGAATATCTTCGCAAAACATCATTCCCTAGTTCTGTTAATTTATATTTATTTTTTAATTTGATTGCAAAGCCGACATTAGATAGATAGTCAAATATCACTGTAAGTACTTCTGGAGAAAAATTTAACTTGTTTTTTTTAACATCTATAAGTTTATTATTTAATATTTCGTCTATATATTTAGATTTACCTAGGTAGGCAATTATTTGGGTTAAATAAAATCCTCTTAGATTTTGAACTATATTTTTTTGAAAATCAGAAACATTCATTTTAATTAGTTAAGCCCAAGTATATTGTTTGACCTGTAATTACAGCAGACTCATTTTTAAAAAGAAACTCTATAACGTTTGCTATTTCTTCTAGTTTTAGCTCTCTTTGTACCTGTAATTTTTTTTTTGAATTATTAATTATTGTTTCACCAAGCTCTCTAAAAGATTTAGTATTATACATAGAAGGTGCAATAGTATTACAAGTAATGTTTGCTTTCGCCAATTCTTTAGACAAAATTTTACTATATGTGTCTAGTGAATTCTTTGATGATGAATAAAGAGATGTACCTTCCTCCAATAATCCTACTGACATGGATGAAAGATTAATTATTCTGCCAAAATTCTTTTTAACCATTTTTTTTGCAACTTCATTGATAACGTTTATTTGCGAAATCACATTGGTTTCAAAAACTCTTGTGACAAGTTCTTTATCGTTGAGAATTGATGGAAATGATGCTGGAATTAAAGCCGCGTTGTTAATTAAATAATCAATCTTTTTATACTTGAAATGTATATCCTTCACCCATTTTGTAACTTCTGTTTCATCATTTAAATTAAGAATTCTGTGCTTATAAAATTTTGAGGAAATTTTTGATTTACTTCTACTGCACCCAAGAACGATATAATTTTTTTTTATAAAATATTTTGATAAATCTTTTCCTAATCCACTAGAGGTTCCAGTTATTAAAAGGATCCGTCTACTCTTTTGCATTAATTATTTTAAATAAAGCGTTAATGAAGTCAGAGAGAGTAAGTTTCTTTTTTCCAGTATTTATTGAGTGAATTTTGTCTATTTTTATTGATATATTCTTTTTTGTTTCCTTTAACAATAATGCTTCTAATTCAACTATAAAATTTACAAATGCAATCGAATCTATTGCAGATCCATCACCTAATAATACTGTCTTCTCAGTCTTTGTGCTTAATTTTACCTTTGCTGCACTTGCTGCAGTTTTAAGAGATCTTAGTGCTAGTTCAAAAAGTTTTTTTTTATTGATAAGCATTATAAATTTTATTTAATTACTGGATAATATCTTGCCATGTATTCTTCACTTAATAAGTCAGTTGTTCTTAATTGTAAAGAAAATCTTATTTTATTTGAAGTATTGGTTCCACTTCTATGGACTAAAAACTGTAAAAAATTAAAGTCTCACCAAGTTTTTACTTGTGTTTTAATATGAAATCATTAATCATTCTGAAATAAATCTATTTCCATTTATAATCAAAAGTAATTGGAGCTATTACTCTTTTTTTTTCACATTGAAAAAAATATTTATTGTAACTTTTCTTTAACATTTTATCATCAAAGCTTTTTTTTAACAAATTTTTTAATTTTTGTTTTTTTTCTTTTATTTTTTTGTTTAAAATAATGTTATATTTTTCAGATCCCATTTTCTTTAATTCATTAATTTTATCAATTTCTTTTGTTTCTAACATTTGATGAGTTTTTAGTTTTTTTTCAAGACTTGACTTTGTTTTTTTAAAATCTTGGAAGTAATCTGATAAAATTCTTTTATCTAGTCTTGAATTCTCATTAAACTCATCCCATTTCAAATCATTCTGATTATTTGTAAATAAAACAGCCAAAAAAGGTAAAAATAATGAATTTTCCAAATGTTGATCTTGTAATTCAGTGAAATTAATTTTTGATAAATAATTTAGCTCTTCTTCAATTATATTAATTATTTGTTTGTGCTTAGCGAGAATAGAATTGAGTCCTTTCAGAATTTCATCATAAGAATTCATGGCTGACCACTTATTTAGAGATCTCGATTGTTTATTTGACTCTTTACTGTTTGCGCAATTTTGGATTGATATTAATGGGTTAGCATTTGCACTTTTAAATAAAAAAATAAATATTATTAAAAGAAGAAATTGTTTTCTCATTTTCATAATTAAATTAAGTTAATGTATCTCTTTTCTTAGCTGTTCAATTTTAATTTTCTTTTGTAAACTTCTGCTCTTATCGTATAGAAGATTAAATTTAATTTTATTATCAGTCTTTATTGTAATTGATTTAGCATTTCTTACCTCTAAATTATCAGCAACAGCACTTATAGGTCTTTTGACTGAGTTTAAATTTGTAATTATAATTTTCAACTTATCATTAACCACCTTCCCACGCCACCTTCTTGGTCGAAATGGACTAATTGGTGATATAGATAATTTCTTAGAATTTAAACTTAAAATAGGACCATGAACTGAAAGATTATAGGCAGTACTTCCAGCAGGTGTTGAAACCAACACGCCATCTGAAACTAGTTTTTTTATTATTTGTTTTGAGCCATATTTTATGGATAAAGATGCTGCTTGCCTACTTTGTCTTAAAATAGAAACCTCATTAATAGCTAAGGATTTTCTAATTTGATTATTCTTATTTTTCACAGTCATTTCTAATGGAGAAATAGAAACCATATTGGCTTTAGATAAGTTCTTGATAATATTTTTTGAGGAAAATTTATTCATTAGGAAACCGTAGTTACCTGAATTAATACCATAAAATTGTTTTTTTGAATTCTTATTTTTTTTTAATGTTTGAAGCATAAAACCATCACCTCCAATCACAATAATAAGATTATCTTT
>MDSV01237658.1_pt1 | contig 11651 bp, 11 predicted proteins | sample 810851 | NCBI WGS metagenome assembly MDSV01 (sample SAMN05326640, study PRJNA326480) | marine metagenome | isolation source: seawater | place: Atlantic Ocean: North East | collected 2012 | reverse complement strand
TATTTTTTTAAACGAAATTTTATTTTCATCAAAGGTAAGCCTTACAACTTCAGCATGTCCAGTGCTACCAGTACATACTTCCTCATAGGTTGTTTTATCACTATTACCTCCAGCATAACCTACTTCAGTTTCTAATATTCCAGGTTTGTTTTTAAAATTTTCTTCAGGTTTCCAAAAACATCCAAGTGCGAGTGTACATTTCTGCATAAGTTATTTATTATGTTAATCAAAGGAGAATAATAAATTGTTAACACAAAATCAAATAGGCGTATTGTACATGGTTGGAAGCGTAACTTGCTTCTCAATAATGGACATTTGTGTAAAATGGCTTGATAATTATCCTGTAGGTCAAGTTTTGTTTTTAAGATTTTTTATAGGCTTTATTCCAATTTTTTTTATCATTCCGAAAGATAAATTATTAAGTTTTTATAAGACTTCACGTCCTGGATTACATTCTTTCAGAGCAATAACTGGAGCTTTAGCAATAATTGCATTATTTATTGGTTTACGTGAACTACCTCTAGCGGATGTTGTATCTTTAACATTTGGGGGGCCAATATTCGTTACAGTAGCTTCAATTTTTTTTCTTTCAGAAAAAGTTGGTTTTAAAAGATGGTCAGCTGTTCTATTAGGTTTTGTTGGTATGCTTTTAATCGTACAACCAGCTTTTATAGATTTAAATTTTTACTATTTAACACCAATTATTTTTTGTATTTTTTTTGCATGTGTTGCAATCAGCGTAAGATCTTTATCAAAGACAGAAGCAAACTATACAATCGCTTTCTATTTTACGTTACTCTGCACTTTACTAGGTCTTGGTTCTATATTTTTTGTAGAATGGAAAATGCCAACATTGATTGACTTTATTATTTTTACTGTAATGGGATTATGTGGAAGTATAGCAAATCTTCTTTTAACTCAAAGTTATAGGTTAGCTGAGGCTTCATTGGTAACACCTATAAAATACTTAAGCTTAGTGTTTGCAATAGTTTTTGGATTTTTAATTTGGAGTGAAGTTCCAAAGATTTTAACGTTACTCGGGGCTTTATTAGTCATCGCAAGTTCATTAATAATCTTTGTAAGAGAGTCTCAACTCAAAAAACAAATAATTAATCCAAGGTCATGAAGAAACCAAGCTATTGGAACAAGGCAAAAGTGGTTTTGTCTAAAAAAGACAAAGTAATGAAAAAATTAATCAATAATTATAGAGATGGTGGGTTGGTAACAAGAAACGATGTTTTTTTTTCACTTTGCAAGAGTATAATAGGACAACAAATAAGTGTCGCGGCGGCTAATTCAGTTTTTTCAAAGTTTGAGAAATGTTGCAAAGGAAAAATCAATGTAAAGATTGTAAACAGATTATCATTTTATACTCTTAAAAAATGTGGTCTTAGTAGACAAAAAGTAAAAGGCATCAAAGATTTAGCAAAAAAAATAATTAACAATGAATTTAAACCACATTTAATTAAAAATATGAATGATGAAGAGGCAATTATTTATTTATCAAATTTAAGACAAATTGGAAGATGGTCTGCTGAAATGATTTTACTTTTTACTTTTAATAGATCAAACATTTGGCCTTTACAAGATATAGGTTTACTAAGAGCAATATCAAACAATTATAAAAAAAAATATTTTCCACCTAAGACATTTCTAAACAAATTATATAAAAAATTTACACCTTATTGCTCTGTAGCAACTTGGTATTTGTGGAGATCAATAGATGATGAACCTATTCAGTATTAAATACCTTCCACAATTTGAAACTGCCGCTCTACGTGTCCTTTGAGAATTGTATGAGCTTCTTGATATTCATTAGATTGATAAAAAGTATTAGCTTGATCAAATGATAAGAACTCAATAATTACCGTTCTAGGGGATTTATCACCTTCATTTGACCTCGCCCTCCCTCCTCTAATTAAAAATTTTCCATTAAATTTTTCAACTGCTGCTTTAGCTTTAACAGCGTATTCTTTTAGTTTTTTCTCATTAGTTATATCTTTATAAACACAAACTACATATCCTTTCATTTACATCTCCTTAAAAATAAATTAACTTTTTCTATGGCAGATAAACTTATCATAGATTGGAAAGAGTATAATCTAATTGTAGAAAGGTTAGCAATTCAAATACATAAAAATAATTTTAAACCTGATTTGTTAATTGGCATTATGCGTGGAGGAGCCCCCATTATTGATGTATTGAGTAGAATTTTTAAATTAAAATGTGCATACTTAGCAGTCGAGTCGTATTCAGGAAAAGGCATCGAAGATCAACAGGGAGAATTAGTTTTTTCACGAGAGATGAGTTCTACCGTCCAAGACATGAAAGGAAATATACTTTTGTGTGATGATTTATCTGATACGGGTGTTACATTGAACAAAAGTATTGATTGGCTAAAAAACTATCCTCCATTAAAAGGTAAAATAAAAGATATCAAAACCGCAGTTCTTTGGAAAAAAAAGGATTCCACATTTGAACCAGATTTTTGTGCACAAAAACTTACAAGTAACCCTTGGATAGTTCAACCATTTGAACGATATGAAGAAATTAGAGTTGAAGATTTAGTTAAGAAACATCAAAAAAGTTAAGGGCCAGATTTACTGGCCCTAAAACAATTAAGCTACGTAAAAACTTATTACGCTGAACACTGCAATAACCCAAATAGCTGGTGAAGTTTTTCCAAACTTACCAGTAAATATTTGAATTAAAGCGTAAGCTATGAATGCGAGCGCTATACCATTACTAATACTATAAGTTAACGGCATTGTAATCATCGCTATTACTGCTGGTCCTGACTCTGCAATATCGTCCCACTCAATATCTGTGATATTCCTTACGAATAATATTGCGACATACAATAATGCTGCGCCATCTATTTCTTTAGGAAGACTTGTTGCTAGGGGTGAAAAGAATAAACAAGCTAAAAACAAAACTCCAATTACTAATGAAGTCATTCCAGTTCTTCCTCCAGCTTTTACTCCTGCACCAGACTCAACATAACTAGTAACCGTTGTAGTTCCCATCATTGCACCAGCAACTGTACCAACGCTATCTGAAAGCATTGCTTTGTTTATATCTTTAACTCTACCTTGTCTGTCTACTTTACCAGCTACGTTAGCAACTGATGTTAAAGTCCCTGCCGTATCAAAAAAATCAATAAACAATAAAGTAAAGACAATTGATGCCATTCCAGCAGTTAGTGCTGCCTTAAGATCAAAATCAAATAAGTATGTCATTGGTGGAGGTGTATCGACTAAACCATTAAATTTAGCCAATCCGCTGATCCAAGCTATAGTACTGAAAACAAGTATACCTATGATTATATTACCTTTAATTTTCATTTTTTCTAAAACCACGATGAAGACAAAAGTTAAACATCCTAGAAGAACTAAGGGATTTTTAATATCGCCTAAGGTTACTAGAGTTACAGGATGATCTCCGACTACTCCCATAATTTCTAAACCAATTATAGCTAAAAATAATCCAATACCTGCACCGATACCAAGCTTCAAACTTCGGGGAATTGAATTTATTAACCATGCTCTTATTGGAGTTAGAGATATCGCTAAGAAAATTACTCCTGCGACTAAAACAGCTCCCAAAGCTGCTTGAGGTGTGTAACCCATTCCCGCAACTACTCCAAAAGCTACAAACGCGTTAATGCCCATTCCTGGCGCTAAACCTATAGGCCATGTCTTTCCATAAAATGCCATTATGAAACAGGCAATAGCAGTCGCAACAATTGTTGCAGTGAAAACTGCTCCAAAATCAAAAAAACCTTTTTCTGGCCCTGCAAATTCTCCAGATAGGATAAAAGGGTTCAAAAACATGATGTAGGCCATTGTTAAAAACGTCGTTACGCCGGCAATTACTTCAGTTCTAAAGTTTGTCTTGTGTTTCTTGTACTCAAAATATTTATCTAACATAAAATAACCTCCTGTTAATTCTAAATACTCCGATTCGATGCGAAAATCCTTATAAATTTTATCTTTTAGATGAATATACAACCTGAAGGCAATATTTCTGTTTATAAGTTTTTACCAAAAAAGATAATTAATTTTTAATTTCTGCATTCTTAAGAATAAAAGAATATTCTTCTGACAGTTCTTCAATAGCATTGTCTCTTCCGCTCATTCCTCCGTGTCCCGCAGCTTCCATTTTGCATTTAAGCAATTGAATATTATTATCAGTTTTAACATCTCTAAGTCTTGCAATATATTTCACTGGCTCAGAGTAAAGAACACGATTATCAAAAAGAGAAGTAGTGATTAACATTGATGGATATTTTTTTTCTCTAAGATTATTATAAGGAGAGTAAGATTGAATATATTCAAAATATTCCTTACTTTTAATGGGGTTCCCCCAAAGCTCCCATTCTGCTGGCGTCAAGGGTAATTTTGAATTAAGCATTGTTGTTAATGTGTCAACAAATGGAACAAGTAATAACATAGAAAAAAATAAATCTGGTTCCATATTCGCAACCGCTCCACCGGTAAGACCTCCAGCTGAACCTCCATAAAAACAAACGCCACCTCGATAAGTATAACGTTGATCAATTAAATGATTTGCACATGCAACGTAATCTAAAAAAGTATTTTTTTTGAATTTTTTTTTACCTTCAGTATGCCAAGAGTCCGAAACATCACCACCACCCCTAACATGTGCAATCGCAAAAGTAATTCCTCTATCAATTAAGCAAAATCGTGAAGCGCTAAAAGAAGGCGGCACACTATGCTTGTATGCACCGTAGGCGTATAATAAAATTTTAGACTTACCATCTTGTTTTGATTTTTTTAATCTTACTAAACTTATCGGTATCATCCTTCCATCATGTGACTTAGCTTTCATTCTTTCAACAACATATTTGTTAGGATCGTGACCTGAGGGAATTTCAGTTTCTTTTACGAGTTTTTTTTCTCCTGTTAAAATATCAAATTCAAAAACTCTCCCTGGTGTTGCCATACTTTCCCAACTAATTCTAATTTTCGTGGTATTGGTATCCTTTTGGATAAGCGAATATCCAGGAACTCCCACTGCTTCATCTGAAACTTTAATTTCTTTTTCATTATTTGTTTTAATGTTTCGAACAAATAATTTAATTATTCCGTCTGATTTCTCGCTTCTTAGGATATATTTATCTAAAAAATCTAAGTCTCCTATAACCGTTTCTTTTTTTGCGGGTATGAAAACTTCTAATTTACTTATTTGGTTTGTGCTACACTTTAAAATTTTATAATCTCGAGCATCTTCATTAGTATGAACATAAAAATTTCCTTGCCATGAATCTATTGAATAACGAATATCTTTTTTTCTTTTTTGAAAAAGCTTAGGAATTATTACATCTGTATTTGCAGGAAAAAAATATTCCTCTGTTGTTATATGATCTGAAGTACTAATAATAAAATATTTTTCATCTGAAGTTAAACTTATTCCACAGGTAAAAGTTTCATCTTTTTCTTCGAATATTAATTCATCTTCCTCATTTTTTGTTCCTAACACATGTTTAAATATCTTTCTTGGTCTGTGAAACTTATCTAATTTAGTATAAAAAAAACTTTTACTATTGATCGACCATGTGATGGCACCACTAGTATTTTTAATTATGTCTGGTCTATTTTCATTGTTTAACAAATTTCTAAGATATATGGTGTAATATTCAGATCCTTGTAGATCTAAAGAGTAAGCCATGTAGTTATCACAGTGCGAAACACTAACAGACCCTATACCAAAGTATTCCGAGCCATATCTTTTTTTTTCAACATCTCCATCAAAAAAAATCTCTTCTGGTTTTGAATTATCTATTAATTTTCTTATTCTCTTTTGATAGTTGCCTTTTGCCTCTGTTTTCGACCAATAGTAGTATCTTTTATCCTTAAATTTTAATGAAGTATCATCTAGTTTTATTTTAGATTTAATTTCATCAAATAACTTTTTTTGTAGGTATTTTGTGTCTTTGAAATAATCTTCAGTTAACGAATTATTTTCTTGAATATATTTTTTAATTTCAGGCAACAATTTACTCGGATCTTTTAAAACATCTAAAATGTTGCTTTGATCTACCCAGGAATAATCATCTTTAAGCGCAAAATCGTGGTACTTTTTCTCACTCTTTATTTTTTTTAATTTTGGTATATTCATCATAGAATAAATTATATGAACTTATTTTTAATTGGAACTATCATATTTGTCATCATTTATCTGTTTCTTAATTGGTTTGCTAGAACAAGCTCTAAAAAAATCGCCTCTACAGTAAAAAAGTTAGCAGTTTATTTATCATTATTTTTAACTGCAGTACTAACAATGGGAGGAAAATTTTTATTTTCTTTACCTTTCTGGTTTATTATTTTGAGTGGATTAAAAATCAAAGGTTTCACTGCTCTTCAAATGTTTCAGTTATGGAGGCTAATTCAATATTTAAAAAAATCAGGCAAATTTAGTAAAGGGCAATTTAACCAAACACAAGGATCTTCTAATATTTCAACTGAAGAAGCATATAAATTATTAGGTTTATCGAAGGGATGTACAAAAGAAGAAGTTATAAATTGTGTAAATAAGTTACAAAAAAAAATACATCCAGATATGAATAGAGATTTAAAAACAGAACGATTAAGTCAGTTAGTTAACGAAGCAAAAGAAAAGATAATTAAATCGGATTTTAGCTAACAATTAATCTTTTTGCTTTTGAGTAAACTTCATCTAGTGAAACTTTCTCACTACCCAAAGTATTATGAGTAGTTGTTTCTTCTGTTTCTCCCTTTGGCACCACAATATTAATAAAATCAGAATACTTTCCATAGGCCATAGCAGGACTATCCATAAACAAAGCTAAACATTTGATTTTTAGTGATGCAGCGATATGAAGCCATCCAGTATCGTTACCAATATATAAATCGCAATTTTTGATAATCGGTAAAGTTTCGCTTATTTTTAAACTTTCAAAAGAAATACAATTATTTCCAATGTCGGAATTCAATATCTCATCAATCAGTTTTTTATCTTTTTTTCCACCAGCTAAATAAAATTTACATTGCATAGTTGAAGTGATTTTTCTACATAAACTAATATAATTTTTGATACTCCATCTTTTGGTTGGACCACTAGCAGATATTCCTAAACATATATGTTTCAAATTTTTAATTTTTTTTTTCTTAAAAGCATCTATCTTATCTTTATTTAAGCTTAAAATTGGCTGCGTAGATACGATTGAGTTTAATTCTCTTTCAACAAATATTTTCGCAGAATTTACTATATTGTCATTTTTTTTAAATAATGGATATTGTGAGATTTTTTTAATTCCAGAAAAGTTCGCCAAAAGATAATATCTAAGCGAACTACTGAAAATAAAAATTTTATCAAAGTTTCTAGATTTAATTTCTTTAGCAAGCCTTAGCAAACCTCGAAAGCCATCGTGTGAACCTGTCTTATCATTTTTACGATCCAAAATTAATATTTCATCAATACGATCATCGTCTATTAGAAGCTCTTTGGCTCTTGAATTTTCTTTTGCTAATATGGAAACTGATGTCTTGTAATGATTGGAAATAGCATGAATATAAGGTAGATAAATAATCATATCTCCCATTCCAATTTTAGGTTGTATTACTAAAACTTTCATTTTTGATTTTAATAATATAACTTAGACATATAAAATTAGGTAAGATTATGATCAAAAAAGGTGTTTATGCAGCTGGACTTAGCCTTTTTAACGAAGATTGCTCACTCAATATTGAGGCAACAATAAATCATGCGTCTTCAATTATAAAAAAAGGGTTGCACGGTGTATTTTTTTTCGGCTCTACTGGACAAAGTCAATTAATTTCAAATTCAGAAAAAAAAAGTTTAATACAAAAAATTGCTAATCATAAATTAAAAGATTTTTTTTATTTAGGCACTGGCTGTAATTCTTTAAAAGAAAATATTGAAATAGTAAAATATGCTATGGAATACGGTTTTAACGAATTCTTAATAATGCCTCCGGCATATTACAAAGGAAATACTGAAGAAGGAGTTTTAAAATTTTATTCTTTGTTAATCACTGCCGCACCTAAAATAAAGATTATATTGTACAATTTTGAAAAATTAAGTGGTTTTAAATTTACTAAAGAATTTATAACAAAACTTGTAAAAAAATTTCCTAAAAATATAATTGGATGTAAAGACTCAAGTTATAATTTATATGAAAAGTTGAAACTTCCAAACTTTTTGATCTTTCCAGGCTCTGAGACAAAACTTCTAAAAGGTCTAGAAATAGGGTGTGCAGGATGTATTTCAGCAGTTACAAATGTGACACATTCTTTAGCAAGAAAAGTGTTTGATGATTTTGAAAAAAAGAAAAATCAAACTGATAATGAAAAATTAATCTTAGTGAGAGAAACTTTTGACAAATATAATCTTATTTCAGCTTTACATAGTTTTTTATCCACACAAGATGATATTTATAAAAAAGTTCTACCTCCATTAATATTACTTTCTGATGAAGAACAAAAAGAATTAATTTCAAAAACTAAAAATTTAAAATTTTTTTTCAACAAAGGAATGGCTGCATAAGATGTTATTAGCTAGAGTATTTTCAAAAATTTATAAAGAAGGGGGAATTATATTGATTGATGCTAAAGGTCAAAAATATATCTGTGGTAACCCTTCAAATGAAAAACCCGTTACTCTTAAGCTAATGAAAGAAAATCTAAATTGGAAACTTATTTTAGATCCAGAACTTGAATTTCCCGAAGCTTATATGAGAAACGAAATTGTAATCGAAAATGCTTCACTATTTGAATTTTTGATGAATTTGATTAAAAATTTAGGAAAAAATGAAGTAACGTTTGCTAGTTATATCTCAAAAAAAATATATCAATGTTGGAGATACTTATCTAATTTTAATTTACCAGGTAAAGCAAGAAAAAATGTTGAACACCATTATGATATTGGAGGAAAAAAAGGTGAAAAACTTTATGATATTTTTTTAGATAAAAAACACAGATTATATTCTTGTGCTTACTGGAAAGAGGGAACTAAAACTTTGGAAGATGCGCAACAAAATAAAATTGATCATATTGTAAAAAAATTAGATATTAGAAAGGGACAAAAAATTTTAGAAGTAGGATGCGGTTGGGGAGGCATGGCATTTGAAATCGCCAAACAAAAAGATTGTGAGGTGACTGGTATTTCTCTTAGTAAAAATCAAATAGACTATTGTAAAAATAAAGCAAAGGAGCTTCGTTTAGATAATCAGGTAAATTTTGATTTAATTGATTATCGAGAGGCTAAAGGGGAATACGATAGGATTTATTCTGTAGGTATGTTTGAGCATGTAGGTAAAAAATTTTACAATACATTTTTCAAGTCAATGAGTAAATTACTTAAAGATGATGGAATTTTCTTATTACACACAATTGGAGTTGTAGATAAACCTTCAGCACCAAATAAATTTATCAATAAATATATTTTTCCAGGTGGGGTGTGTCCGTCTTTTAGTCAAATTATTCAGCCAATTGAAAAAACAGGACTAATAGTGGCGGATACTGAAACTTTAATTAGGCATTATGACAAAACACTAGAAAGTTGGTTAAAAAGATTTCTTGAGAATAAAAAATTAGTAAAAGATCTTTTTGATGAAAGATTTATAAAAATGTGGGAATATTACTTATCAAGTTGTGCTGCCGCATTTAGATATAGAGATTTAGCAGTTTTTCAATTACAAATTGTGAAAAATTTTGACTCAGCTCACAGAACAAGAGACTATATATATTCCTAAAAACTGGTATTTAATTAAATACCAGTATGAAAAAAAAGAAAAAAAAATCGTCAAAAAGGAAATTTAAGAAATTAAAGAAACCTTTTTCAAAAAAAAAAAAAAATAGTAGAAGGAAAAAAAGACAAAAAAAAAGAAAGTCTAAAAAGTTACCTAAAAATCATAAAACAAGAGGCAAAAAAAGATTAAAATTAGGAAAAGCAAAGTTACGTAAAAAGAATAAAAAAACAAGAGTTATAATTTCTAGTTTTTTAAGTTTTAGTTATAAAGTTAAGTCTCTACTTAAATTTAATTTTGATATAGACAGATCATTACAAAGTTTTTTCAATAAAGTCTCAAATAAGGTTTTAGAAGTGAAACAAGTTATTCTTGAAGAAAGAGAAAGACAAAAATTACTCAAGATTAATGCAATGGAAAAAGAAAAAAATGAAATACAGAAAAGATTAAGGTTAGAACGAGAAATAGTCTTAAGAACAAAAGTAGAAGAACTTAAAGACGAAATAAAACTAGAGAGAGAGAGAAAAAAAGATCTTAAATTATTTATTCGTCATGAACAGGCTGAAGTACGTAAAGAGCAAGCAGAAAGACAAAGAAAATTCTTAGAGCAAATAAAACTTGAAAAAAAGATCGAAAAATTTCGTCAGAGAGAAGCTAATGAAATTAAATCACTTGAAAAATTTGTGCTAAATCAACAAAGAGAAAATTATAAAGAAGTCGAAGAAAGAATAATAATAATAAAAAAAAGATATCAAGAACTAAGAGATCAAAAAATTAGAGAAAGAATTGAGCAACTTGGAATAAATGTTACTGAAGGGGATGACAGAACAAGTCTTCTTGAAAAAGAAAAAAATTATTATCTAGAAAGACAAAAAATTGAATATGCTTTGGAGTCGTTTTGGCGAAGTGCGCACAGTTTATGTTTTCAATTAAACCGAAAATATGTTCCGAAATATTTAAGTATTTTTCGATGTTTAGATTTTAGACTTGAACGAGGTGAGGTTTTAATCAAATTTGATGAAGCGCCCGATGAAGAATGGCTTATATTAATTTATCTTAATTCAGAATCTGTTGATGGCAATATAATCATAGAAGATAAATCCAATCCTGAAAAGAATTATTCGAAAGAATTTAAATCTTCAGAGATTTTTCAAGCAAGTGATATGATGGTAGAGTCACTTACACAACTACTTGATAGGGAGAGAAATAAAAGGAAAGCTAGTTAATCAGATCCTCTAACTTTTTAATTTCACCAATTTTAAATAAAACAGCGTCCTCTTTTTTGAATCCAAATTTTTCTGCATTTTTCTTAAATCTTACTGGAGGTTCCCAAATTGGTTCCAAACTTAAGATTGCTGTTCCCCAATGCATTCCAACTACTTTTTTAACTTTAAGATCTTTCATAAGTGATAAGAGTTCCTCAGGGTTCGCGTGAGCTGTAGATTTGTCTTTGACATTTATAATTGGAAAAAAATTATAGGCACCAATGTTTCCAAAACCTAAATCAATTGGTCCAAATTTTTCCCCTAAATCTTTATAAAAAGGTGCTGGCCCAGTATCGCAAGCAAAAAAGATTTTTTTATTTTTGTATTCAATTAAAAAACTTCCCCAAAGACTTCTGTTAGTATTGCCATCACCCCAAATCCAACGTTTGCTCCAATGTTGTGCCGGCAACATAGTTATTGTAATTTCGTCATTAATCTTAACTTTATCAAACCAATCCATCTCTTTTACTTTATCTTTTTTGTATCCATTTCTAGTAAAGTATTTTCCAAGTTTTAAAGGTACAAGGACTTTTGTATTTTTATATGGAAAGTTATTTATTGTTTTTTGAGACATGTGATCTAGATGGTTATGGCTGAGTAAAAATAAGTTTATCTCTGGTAGCTCTTTCAATTTT
>MDSV01149463.1_pt1 | contig 11652 bp, 10 predicted proteins | sample 810851 | NCBI WGS metagenome assembly MDSV01 (sample SAMN05326640, study PRJNA326480) | marine metagenome | isolation source: seawater | place: Atlantic Ocean: North East | collected 2012 | reverse complement strand
CAAACGGCCCGGAATCTTCCAATTGGCAATATCTCCATTTTCAGACACTTCCATAGCACCTAAAATAGTCAAGTCTACATGTTGCCCTCGAATCATTGAAAAACTCATTGCTGAATCGAAATAACTGGCACCATTTAAAGCTGTAATAGTTTGCTTTCCAGCATTAATTAGGTCTGGATCTTCCAGACTAGCATAAGGAAAGGGACCCATACCTAAAATACCATTTTCGCTTTGAAAATCAACATCTATATCGTCTCTTACAAAATTGGCAACAAGCGTGGGAATACCAATCCCTAAATTGACATAATAGCCATCTTTTACTTCTTTTGCTATCCGTTTCGCAATTCCATTTTTATCAAGCATAGTAGATAAATTAAGGGTTTGGAGTAAGTGTGAGTTGTTCGATGCGCTTTTCGTAATCTGAGCCTTTAAAAATTCTTTGTACAAAAATTCCTGGGATGTGAACTTGGTTGGGGTCTAAAGCCCCAGCAGGCAGCAGTTCTTCAACCTCAGCAACAGTAATTTTTGCAGCCCCGCACATATTAGGGTTAAAATTTCTGGCGGTACCTTTAAAAATCAAATTGCCTGCCGTATCGCCCTTCCAAGCTTTGACAAAAGAAAAATCAGCTTTAAAAGCGTATTCCAGAACATGCATCTTGCCGTCAAATTCACGGGTTTCTTTGCCTTCGGCCACTTCAGTGCCAAAACCCGCAGGGGTGTAAATCGCAGGAAAGCCCGCTTGAGCAGCTCTACAGCGCTCTGCTAAAGTCCCTTGTGGAATTAGCTCAACCTCCAATTCGCCAGAAAGCATTTGGCGTTCAAATTCGGCGTTTTCACCTACATAGGAAGAAATCATTTTTTTGATTTGTTTTTTTTGCAATAATAAGCCCAAACCAAAATCATCAACTCCAGCATTATTAGAAATACATATAAGATCTTTTACGTTCAAGGCAACCAATTCAGAAATGGCATTTTCTGGAATGCCACAAAGGCCAAAGCCGCCCAAAAGCAAGGTCATTCCGCTATGTACACCCTCTAATGCTTTTTGTCTGTTATCTACGGTTTTATTAATCATAATTATAAATTTAATGAGCTAAAAATCAATTTCTGGTGTTATTACTTCATTGTTGATTATTGTATCATCCTCAGTGCTGTACTGCTTGCATTCTGTTGTAATGGTTAGAACCTCAGGTTTTTGAAATTCTTCTTTAGAAATTCCCAAGCCTTTGATAGCGTAGCAGCCCTTCATGTAGTTAGCCCATATGGGCAATGCCATAGAAGCACCTTGTCCATAGGTAATATTTTTAAAGTGGGTAGCGCGGTCCTCTCCACCAACCCATACGCCTGTAACTAAATTGGGGACCATTCCCATAAACCAACCGTCACTCTGATTTTGTGTAGTCCCAGTCTTACCTGCAATAGGATTATCAAACTCATAGGGGTAACCGGTAACTATTTCTTTATAAACTGCTAAATCTTTACCAAAATTGTTTCTAAGTCGCTGACCAGAACCAAACTTTGTAACGCCTTCCATTAAATTTACAACAACATAGGCAATTTCTTCACTGAGAACATCGCGTGTTTCGGGTGAAAATTGATAGAGCAATGTCCCGTTTTTATCCTCAATCCTAGTCACCATCACTGGCTTGGTATAAACCCCTTTATTGGCAAAACTGCCGTAAGCAGCCACCATTTCATAAATGCTCAAGTCTGGGGTCCCCAAGGCGATAGAAGGTACAGCTGGTAGGTTTTGCTCAATCCCCAATCGCTTGGCTAAATTAATTACAGGCTGAGGCCCGATTTCATTCATTAAACGGGCTGTAATGGTGTTTCTTGAATTGGCCAAAGCGGATTTCAAAGTTTCAAATCCTGCGTAATTATTACTTGAATTTTTTGGTGCCCAAGGCTTCATATTTCCAAACTTGAGGGCAGGAATTGTAATTTGTGCCTTTGGAAATGTATCACATGGGGAAAGGTGTAATTGATCAATAGCTGCTGCATATACAAAAGGCTTAAAAGTCGACCCAACCTGTCGCTTGCCTTGTTTGACCATGTCGTATTGAAAGTGCTTGTAGTTGAAACCGCCGACCCAAGTTTTGACAAAGCCGGTTTGGGGCACCATCGACATCATACCAGCCCTGAGAAAAGATTTGTAATAGCGCATGGAATCCAAAGGGGTCATAACAGTATCAATTTCATTGTTCCTTGCGGACCAAGAAAAGATTTTCATTGGAATTGCTTTTTTGAAGGATGCGACAATCTCCTTAACTGGTTTTTTTAAATCATAGCGCATTTTACGCCAGCGTTCTGAACGCTGCATCCCCAACTTTAATAGGCGCTCTATCTCTTCGTCTTCGAGTTCTAAAAAGGGAGCCGTCGGATTCCTTGACTTGGTATTTTGAACGAAAAACTCCGCTTGAAGTGCTTTCATATGCGCAGTTACGGATGCTTCCGCAATACTTTGCATTCTTGAGTCAATAGTGGTATAAACCTTGAGTCCATCTCTGTATATATTGTATTTCTCGCCGTTGGGTTTTTTATTTTCAATTTGATTGATCCAGTCTTTTAAAAACTCCTTTAAATAGGCTCTAAAGTAAGTTGCAATACCCTCCCTATGCGATTCTGGCGTGTAATTTAGGTTTAGGGATGTGGCTTGTAGTGAATCTCTTTGAATTTGTGTCAAAAAGCCATATTTGGCCATTTGGGAGAGTACTACATTGCGACGCTTTTTAGTTCCAACAGGGTTGCGCTTTGGTCTTGGGTTGTATAAAGATGAGTTTTTAAACATCCCCACCAACATAGCAGACTCCGTAACATTTAGTTCTGAAGGCTCTTTACCAAAATAAATTCTAGCGGCACTTCGAATTCCATCCGCATTATTCCCAAAATCATAAATATTAAAATACTGGGCAATGATTTCCTCTTTTGTATATTGCTTCTCCAATCGGGTTGCTATGACCCATTCTTTTATTTTCTGAGTAATACGTCCAACGGTATTCTTAGAGCCTTCACCATGAAAAAGTTGCTTTGCCAATTGTTGGGAAATAGTACTTGCCCCTCCGTCTTTACCCAACTTAAAAACAGCTCTCAAAGTCCCCTTGGCATCTATGCCAGCATGGTCAATATAACGGCGGTCTTCAGTAGCAATAAGCGCCTCCACCAAATGTTTTGGAAGTTCGTCATAACCAACTGGGGTGCGGTTGTCTTCATAATAAAACTTACCAAGTGTAACTCCATCAGAAGCAAGAATCTCAGTTGCTAAATTTGTCCGAGGGTTTTCCAATGCCGTGTGATCAGGCATTGGCCCGAAAAGGCCCAATGAAGCCAACACAAAAATTAATGGAATAAATAAGGCGGCTATTGCAAATAAAGCCCAAAACAAACGTTTAGGCTTTGAGAAATTTAGTGTGTTTTTTGTTTTCTTAACCATAGGTTGTTTTATTCAAGCATTTCAATACTGAATCCCACATCCTCAATACCCTCTAAAAATTTAACCCCTTGGATTTTACCAAGCTCGCGGACTGCGTGTTTAATGGCTATGGAATATGTACCCGTTTCAGAAAATCGAAATACATCATGATGACCTTTAAACCACAGTTTGTGTTCCTTGATAGGCATCAAGCCGTGGCCAAGCATGGTCCCATCTGGATTTGACATCTTATATTCCAATGTGTCTAACTGTATTTTACCGTTTGGATATTCAAGGCTCACAGTCAAAAATAAATTGCTGTATAAATAGTCTTGGTTGGTTCGGAGCTTTAAAAATAAGCCCATGGACTGAAGGCTGTCAGTAATATTAAATTTATATATAACGGGCTGGTCTATGGCCCAGCGTGAATCTACAGAAGTATATTTGTCAAAGATTGTTTTGCTTTCACAGGAACAAACTGTGATGATTGATAAATAGCATATGAAAATCTTACTTCGCATGATCGATAAAACCCTGTAGGTGCTTGTATATTTTCTGATTTATTTCCTATGTAAATATAAGTTTATTTAAGAACTAAAAAAAAAGAAGCCGTGAGCGAACGTTCTGTTTTTCAAACAACTGTCATTTTAGGAGTTTCAAAAATATTTTTGAGATTCTTCTTAAAAGGAAGGTGGTCAGCGCGCCCCTTTTTAAAGATGTCATTGCTATTGCCCTGACCTTTACGCATGGCCTTTTGAGTCTCGTGTGGTAAATGCTTAATTTCCAAACACTGTGTTGAACAGCATTGCTCCATTTCTATTTTACATGCATCGCACTGAATAAATAATAGGTGACAAGCTTCATTTGCACAATTTACATGTACATCAGCAGGGGCGCCACATTGGTGACATTTCGCAATAATATGATTGGAAATTTTTTCTGCTCTTCTATCGTCAAATACAAAATTCTTACCTAAAAACTTATTTTCCAAGCCAAGTGCATTTACTTGACGGGCATAATTAATGATCCCGCCTTCCAACTGATAAATCTTTTTGAAACCCTTGTGTTTGTAGTAGGCACTGGCTTTTTCGCAGCGGATACCGCCAGTACAATACATGACCAGTTTTTTGGTGTCTTTGTAATCCTTCAGTTGGTCTTCAATAAGGTCCAAGGAGTCTCTAAAAGTATCTACATCAGGTGTAACTGCATTTTTAAAATGACCTATTTCACTCTCATAATGATTTCGCATATCGACCAAAACAGTGTCATTATCTTCAGCAAGTTCATTAAAGCGTTTGGCATCTACATGGATGCCAATATCAGTCACATCAAAAGTATCATCGTCCAAACCGTCGGCGACAATTTTATTACGGACCTTAACTTTGAGTTTTAAAAATGAGTACATGTTTTGCTCTATGGCAATATTTAAACGGACGTTTTCTAAAAAAGAAATACTGTCTAAGTGCACTTTAAAGGCCTTAAAATCTTCTGCTTGGACCGAAAGTTGGGCATTAATTCCTTCGCGAGCGACATAAATACGCCCCAATACATCAATGCTGTCCCAAAACAGAAATAAATGATTTCTCAAAAGTTGTGGATTGCCAATCTTAGCGTAGGTATAGAATGAAATAGTCAAGCGATCTTTTCCCGCTTCTTTGATTAACTCAGCCCTTTCATTATTGCTTAAGTTATTGTACAGTTGCATGCTATACCAATTTTAAGTTTATAATTATTTAGGCTACAAATGTAGTGTTTTTTCAATTTTAAGAGTGCCACTTAGTATTTATGAATTATTCAATTGAAAATAAATACGTTAACTTTATTAAAAAGGCAACTGTAATGTACCGATTTAGGCAAAGAAATATTATTTTAGCATGAACAAAATAATCGGAAAATGAGCAAAGAAAAAGATGCCAAACTAAAAGCCTTGAAATTAACCCTAGACAAGCTCGATAAAGCCTATGGCAAAGGGACCGTTATGAAAATGAGTGATGCCCCCGCTGTTGATGTAGATGTAATTCCTTCTGGCTCTTTAGGATTGGACGTCGCACTAGGCGTTGGAGGTTATCCAAGAGGTAGAGTGGTGGAGATTTACGGACCTGAGTCTTCGGGTAAAACGACCCTCACGCTTCACGCTATTGCAGAGGCTCAAAAAGCAGGTGGAATTGCAGCTTTCATTGACGCTGAACACGCCTTTGACCGTTTTTATGCAGAAAATTTGGGAATTGATATCGACAACCTTATCATATCACAGCCCGACAATGGAGAACAAGCTCTTGAAATTGCCGATAATCTGGTAAGGTCTGGCGCCATTGACTTAATTGTAATAGATTCGGTTGCTGCACTTACCCCTAGAAGCGAAATAGAAGGGGAAATGGGAGATTCGAAAATGGGTCTCCATGCCAGACTTATGTCTCAAGCTCTAAGAAAACTCACTGGCTCTATTAGCAAAACCAATTGTACTATGATTTTTATCAACCAATTGAGAGAAAAAATTGGCGTTATGTTTGGCAATCCTGAAACTACAACGGGTGGGAATGCATTGAAGTTCTATGCCTCTGTACGTTTGGACATCAGACGTTCTACGCAAATCAAAGACAGTGACGGAAGCGTTCGCGGAAACAAAACGCGCGTTAAAGTCGTCAAAAATAAAGTAGCTCCACCATTTAAATTGGCTGAATTTGACATTATGTACGGAGAAGGTGTCTCAAAAGTTGGAGAAATCTTAGACATAGCAGTCGAATTTGAAATTATACAAAAAAGTGGTTCTTGGTTTAGTTATGACGAGACAAAACTCGGACAAGGTCGTGATGCTGTAAAACAGATGATTAAAGACAATCCAGAACTTATGGATGAGCTCGAAGCCAAAATAAAGGCGGCAATAAAAAGTTAAGCCTAAATTTATTAATATCCCTTGTTTTCTAATGCATTTAAAATGAGCCTATGAGTTGTGTTACTCATATCCTTAAGCCTTTCAAACCCATAATTTCTTGGGTTTAAAAAAGCGTGTGCTTTAACTCGCATCTTGCCTGGGCTCCCACTAAAAATTGTATAAGGAAAACGCCTTTTATTATCCAAGAAAGTAATTGGTACCAGCGGCAATTGGTGCTCTACCGAAAGTTTAAATGCCCCTATTTTAAAGCGGTCCAGCTCTATGGATTCTACGGGGACTCCTCCTTCAGGAAAAATACATATGCTTAGGCCTTGCTGAATGCGTTTTTGTGCATGATTAAAAACTTTTTTTCGGCTGATAGCATTACTGCGGTCAACTAAAATAGAGGTGCGTTTGTAAAAAAAACCAAAAAGTGGGATTTTAGCCAATTCTACCTTTCCGACAAAAACCAAAGGGTGATTTTTTACAATTGCAAACATCAACATAATATCCATCATCGAAGTATGGTTTGCTACAAAAATATACCCCTGCCCCTTTTCAAGTTTCTCGTCCCATTGAATCTTCCAGTAAAATCCCGTTCCAAAAAGAATACATTTAGACCAAAAACGAGCTATTTTGTAAAAAAAAGGATACCAAGACTCTTTAAGAATAGATAAAATTAGTAATGGGGATAAAATAAATGTACAAATCCCAACTAGGACATAAAACCAGACTCTATAAATTAGCCATATTGGATAACATATGAATTTCATCACAACCAAAACTACTAAAAATATTGAGGGATTGCTGCAAAAAAATTACCTTTGTTATTAAATCAAACAAATCATCTGTAAATGACCAGAATTTTAACCGGTGTCCAAAGCACAGCCACCCCCCATTTAGGAAATATCTTAGGTGCTATCTTGCCCGCAATTCAAATGAGTAATGGTAATGCTGAGGATTCTTTTTTATTTATCGCTGATTTACATTCGCTGACGCAAATAAAAGAATCCAAAATATTAAAGCTAAACACCTTATCCACCGCAGCGGTTTGGTTGGCTTTTGGCCTAGATGCTGAAAAAACTGTTTTTTACAAGCAAAGTGATGTCCCTCAAGCGACTGAGCTCGCCTGGTACTTAAGCTGTTTCTTTCCCTTTTCAAGATTGGAGTTGGCACATAGTTTTAAAGACAAATCAAGCCGCTTACAAGATATCAACGGCGGGTTATTTAGTTACCCCATGCTGATGGCTGCTGATATTTTATTGTACGATGCCAATATTATCCCCGTGGGTAAAGATCAATTGCAACACATTGAAATGACAAGAGATGTCGCTTCAAGATTCCATGCAAAAATGGGTAAAACTTTTGTCTTACCTGAAGCAAAAATTCAGCAGCAGACCCAATTAATCCCCGGTACAGACGGTCAAAAAATGAGTAAAAGTAAGAATAACGTTATAGATATTTTCCTGTCGGACAAAGCCTTAAAAAAACAAATTATGAGCATTAAAACAGACAGTACCGCGCTTGAAGCACCCAAAGATTGGCGCAATTGTAATTGTTTTGCAATTTATAAGTTATTGGGTTCTCAGGCCGAGATTTCGGCTATGAAACAAAATTACGAAGCTGGGAATTATGGCTATGGCCATGCGAAACAAGCACTATTCAAACTGATTTGCGAAAAATTTAGCAAAGAGCGTGCGCTTTATAATCACTATATGCTAAATCCTGAAGAGGTAGAAAAAATTCTGGAATTAGGTGCAAAAAAAGCGAAAGTTGTAGCCACTGCTGTTTTGAATCGTGTCCGAAAAAAACTGGGATATTAGATAACTCAAATAAATTTTCTTGCATTGTTTGAACTAGCATTTTTAGCTCTGAATTAAAGGGGTATTTCGAACCTAATATGCGATAAAGTTCCCTCTTTTTGAGCTTGGGTAAATTAAAAAAATTTAATACATTTGATACTATGCAACTCAACCAATACATTAGCGCACTTTTATACCGATATGAATGTGTGGTAGTTCCTAACTTTGGAGCGTTTTTAACGCACAAAGTGTCAGCAGAAATTAATACTAAAACTCAGTCATTTTACCCACCAAAAAAACGATTATCTTTCAATGAACAGTTGCAATCCAATGACGGTATATTAGCAAACCACATAGCTGCAGCAGAACAAATTTCATACGAAAACGCCATGGCTAAAATTGCTAAACAAGTTGGGGCAATTCAAAAGCGTTTAAACAAAAGCCAAACGGTCTCATTAAAACATATTGGAAATATACAGCGAGGTAAAACTGGACAACTGAGGTTTGAACCTTACAATCATTTAAATTATTTGACTGATGCATTTGGCTTGGGGCAATTTATATCCCTCAAAGTCAAGAGAGAAGCGGTACTCAAAAAGCAGCACAGCCAAACGTTGATGAAATATGCAGCAATATCGATTGTAATGCTTGGCCTAGGAGGTTTCTTAAGTTCAAATGCCTATGTACAGCAAATTAAACAACAAAATCTATTGGCTCAACAACAAGCCAACACAGCCCTAGATAATCAAATCCAAGAAGCCACTTTTATTGTCAACAAACCACTTCCGGCCATTACATTAAAACTTGAGGAAAAGGCAGTTGGAGACTTCCATATAATAGCGGGAGCATTTAGAATCAAAAGCAACAGCGAGCGTAAATTGCGTCAACTCAAACGCTTGGGATTCAATGCAGTGGTCATTGGTCAAAATCACTATGGATTATATCAAGTGGCCTTTGAAAGCTACCAATTGCGGCAAGATGCTGAGCGGGCCCTTTACAATATCAAGCGTTCTCAAGATCCAGCAGCTTGGTTATTAGTCAAATCCATACCTTAACTTAAATGCTTTACACAGACTCAGCTCTTTTTAACAGATAATATTCTAAAAATTGAATATTAACCTTTTTTGAATTAATATCTTAATAAATCATACCTTTGTAACAGATAACAACAGTTATGACCACAAAATATCCTGCCGATTCCAAAACTGTGGTAACCAGTTCCGTTTTACCAAGTGAAACCAATGCAATACACACCCTTTTTGGAGGAGAGCTTTTGGCGCGGATGGACCGTACTGCCAGTATTGCTGCTCAAAGACACTCAGAAAGTGTTGTAGTCACAGCATCTGTAAACCACGTAGCCTTTAACCATGCAATCCCTTTAGGTAGTATTGTCACTATTGAAGCTAAAGTCTCTAGGGCTTTTAAGACCTCAATGGAAATCTATTTAGACGTCTGGTTTACAGATAATAATTTCAATAAACCCGTCAAGGCCAATGAAGCGATTTTCACCTTTGTGGCGGTAGATGAGACTAGAAAACCGGTTGAAATCCCAAGGTTGATACCACAAACAATACAAGAAAAAACACGCTACGCTGGCGCTTTAAGGCGGCGACAATTAAGCTTGGTCCTAGCTGGAAAATTAAAACCAGAACAGGCCACAGAGCTCAAAGCGTTGTTTGATACAAAATAGCATTACAGTTTATAAATCCAAAGCGATGGGTTCTGTATAGAGCTGTCTTTATATATCCCGAAACTCAAAATGGATTCGCCCGATGCCTTGTTGGTAATAACTTCTCCTATAACTTGTTTAGTTGTTACTTTGTCTCCTTTACTCACATAAATTTTTGCTAAGTTTTTATAAACTGTAATGTAATTTCCGTGTCGAATCATAATTGCATTATTGCCATTTTTAGGCGTCATAATTCCCTGAACATTCCCCTCCCAAATAGCTCTAACGGCCTCGCCCTGATTAGTGGCAATGCGCACTCCATTACTTTTAATTTTAATTGTAGGATCTATGGGAGATGGGTTGGTACCATATCTTAATTTGACAACACCACTCTCCACGGGCCAAGGTAATTTTCCCTTATTGGCTGTAAAGGTAGCAGCTAATTTTTTTTGTTCCGGTGTTAAGGCGAATATGGTGCGCTTTGTAGATTTACCTGCTTTTTTGTTAGAGGCTGCAATGGCAGCTCGAATCAATTTGCGGATTTCTAGGTCTATCTTTTCTGACTCTTTTTGCTTTGTTTTAATTTGTTTAGAAAATTTTAAAAGCTCCTTTTTAATCGATGCAATCAAAGCTTGTTGCGCTTTGCGTTCCTTATCCAAAATTGCTTTTGCAGCCTTATTTTCATCTACCAAACTTTGTTTTTCTTTTTTTTGAGCCAACAATATCTTATTGAGTAACTGCAGCTGTTTGGTTTCCTCTTTAATAAGCGCCGCTTGCTCCTTTTGATAATCTGCATATTGCTTGATGTATTGTAATCGCCTGTAAGCCTGTTGAAAGTTTGCAGCAGACAACAGAAACATCAGCTTATTATCTTTAGTACGACTTTTATATGACTTAACAACCATAGTCGCATAATCTTCTTTTAATATGTTTAATTTGTCGCGACGAGCTGAGATTTCTGCTTGATTAGCATTGATCTCGCGTGTTAAAAAATTAGCTTGTTGGTTGGTAATGCGGATGAGGTTTTTACGTATGCTGATTTTATAATTTAAATCTTCTACGACACTCACCACAGATTTTTGCTCTTTTTTGCCCGCAAATAACAGCGCTGTAATTTGGCGAATTTCGTTTTGAAGCTCAGCGCGGCGTTGTTCAAGTTGCTTTTGTCGTCGACTTTGGCTTTGTGCATTCCACTGGCCAAGGGTCAAGAAAACAGATACAATAAGACAAAAGGATTTTAACTTAAATATCATTAGAACTCAATTGGTTTATAACCGGAAGGCCTTTTAAACGGAAAGCGCAAAGATTGATTTAAACTCACGGATTTCAAGTTTAACTTTAAAACTGTTTCTTTTTGATTTTTTAATACTTTAATTGTCATGGCTTTGGGGAATAATTGATTTTCAATGCTCTGAAACAACTGGTAATCAACTTCTAGATTTCTATTTTGAAGAGGCTGAGAGACCTTTTGACTTTCCATTTTAAATGAACTTGCGTCAATCAAATAAAGCAGCTCTAACAAGCTGCTTGAGACCTTAGGCCTTAGGGCATACGAGGTTTCCGTTGATGCTTTTTTTAAAGCATTGGTCTTGTGCTTGAAAATGGCATCTCCGAGCAGTATATTTTCAAGATTTTCAAAATTGAGTTTTAGGCCTAAAAATACATTGATAAGGGAATAGTCCCCTTCAAAATAAGTTCGGTCTATTTTGTTGTACATCTCTACCTTTTTTGGGGTTATTTTGACGCGCAGCATATTTAAAAACGCGTTGAGCCAAATTGTTTTTCCACGCTCCATCCTCAGGGTGACCGTATGAGATTGGGATCTGTTGTCTGTTAAGAGTTCGATTTTAAGTCGAGACTGCAAGGTACTAAACTCAGCTTTCTGCTTTTGGTGGGCTTT
>MDSV01108026.1_pt1 | contig 11655 bp, 12 predicted proteins | sample 810851 | NCBI WGS metagenome assembly MDSV01 (sample SAMN05326640, study PRJNA326480) | marine metagenome | isolation source: seawater | place: Atlantic Ocean: North East | collected 2012 | reverse complement strand
TCAGATCAACATAGAGGCTGGTTTCATTCTTCTTTATTAGAGTCATGTGGCACAAGAGGTAGGGCACCATTTGAGTCAATTCTTTCACATGGATTTGTTGTTGATGGAAAAGGATTAAAGATGTCAAAATCTTTGGGAAATGTTATTGCACCTGAGGATATTCTTAAAAAGTATGGAGCAGATATATTAAGAATTTGGGTTGCATCATCTAATTATGCAGAAGATTTAAGAATAGATTATTCAATATTAGACCAACACTCAGAGTCTTATAGGAAAATTAGAAATACTTTTAGATATTTATTGGGTAACTTAAATGATCATTTTGAGGAAATAGATTTAGAGGAAATAAACCCAAAACAATTACCAGAATTAGAGCAATTTATTCTTCATAAAATTTATCGTTTAGATAATGAATTTAATAAATATTTCAAAAATTATGATTTTCACAATCTTTATAAAGAATTATTAAATTTTTGTACCGTTGACTTATCATCATTTTATTTTGATATACGAAAAGACACTTTATATTGTGATCCAATAGACTCAAAAAAAAGAAAATCTAGTTTAATACTCCTAAATATTATTTTAAATTCATTATTAAAATGGTTTGCACCAATTTTGTCTTTTACAACTGAAGAAATTTACCAATTAGTTTCTAAGAAAAATAAAAGTATTCACCTGGAAAAATTCTTAAAATACCCAAAAAAATTTGAAAATAATGAACTTGAAGATAAATGGACTCAATTACTTAAGATAAGAGATATCTGCAACTTAAGCATAGAACAAAAAAGAGCAGAAAAAATAATTGGTTCAAGCTTAGAGGCTTCATTAAAGATAACATTAGATAAAAAAAATTTTAGTTTAGTAAAATCTGTTGACCTAGCAGAATTATGCATCACATCATCTGTAAACGTTGATGAGAGCAATAATGATGAAATTTTTGTCGAAACCACAAAAGCAAATGGAGTTAAATGTCCTGTTTGTTGGAAGATAAATTTAGAAAAATGTCCACGACATGATTAATAACACATTTATTAAGAAAAATTTTCTAAGTATTTTTTTAATCTCATCAATTTTTTTATTAGATAGAGCAAGCAAAATTATAATGATAAAGCTTGCATACAATATACCTGATCTTAATATTAAACTTAGTCCTTTTCTTAACTTAAATTTAATTTGGAATGAAGGGATCGCATTTGGTTTATTCTCATTTGATAAGCAAATTTATTATAATTCATTAACAATTATAATTATTTTGATAACTGTTATACTTGTTTGGTTAATGTTAAAATCTTCAGGTTTAGAAAAAATAGGTTTTTCGATGGTAATTGGCGGTTCAATAGGAAATTTTTCTGATAGAATTTATTATTCATCAGTCCCAGATTTTATAGATATAAATTTTAAAGGATTTCACTGGTTTGTATTCAATGTGGCTGATATATTTATTACTTTAGGAATTGTAATATTAATTTATTTAGAGGTGTTTAAAAAGCAGCAATCGTGAGAAATTATTTATTAATTATAAGTGTATTAATTTTAACAACTTCTTGTCAATCAGTAAAAGATGGTTTGACTATGCAAAAAAAAAATAATTCTGATGAATTTTTGATAAAAAAAAAGAATCCTCTTATTTTACCTCCTGATTATGGAAATTTACCTGAGCCAGTTGGTAGTGAAGTAAAAAATCAAAAAAAAGAAATAAATGAAATAGAATTACTTCTAAAAAGCGGTGTAAAAAATAACTCAAATAAATCTAATAAGAAATCACCTGTAGAAGAAATTATTTTAAAAGAAATAAAGACAGAATGATCATTTCTAAAAATATTTTTTTTAAAGATTTTAATTCCTCTGTTAAATCTACTAAAATATTTAATTTTTTAAAAAAGTTTGTAAAAGAAGATAATGAAATATTTAAATCTTTAAAGATTACATATAAAGATAAGTTTAATAGAAAATTAATATCTAATTTAAAGAATTTTAAAAAGATTTGTATTATTGGAATGGGTGGATCTATATTAGGTTCAAAAGCAATATATAATTTCTTGCTCGAAAAAATTAAAAAAGAATTTGTTTTTGTAGACAATTTAAATTCTCGAATTAGTAAAAAATTTTTAAGAGAAAAAAAAATTAATTTAATTATATCAAAGTCTGGAAATACATTAGAAACGATCTCAAATTCAAATATTATTCTTAATAAGAAAGATAAGAATATTTTTATAACTGAAAATAAGAATAATTATCTTCTTAAATTAGCTAATGACCTTAAAGCTGAAATTGTCCACCATAACAATTATATCGGTGGCAGATATTCTGTTTTATCAGAAGTTGGAATGTTACCATCTCTATTGATGGGGCTAAACATTACTAAATTTAGGAAATTTAATGATTTAATAAAAAACAAAAGATATCTTAGCGCTTTAGTTAGTAATGTTTCTAACCAATTAGAATTAGTAAAAAAGAAAAAAAATAATTCTGTAATTTTAAATTATGATGAAAAATCAAAAGATTTGTTTTATTGGTACCAGCAATTAGTGGCAGAAAGTCTTGGTAAGAGAAATACCGGTATTCTTCCTATAATTTCTTGTATGCCAAAAGATAATCATAGTTTGATGCAATATTACCTTGATGGGCCAAAAAATTATTTTTTTACTTTTTTTTTTGTAAAAGATAAATACGCACAAAAATTAAATAAAAAGATTCTTTTAACATCACATAGTTATTTGAAAAATAAGAGTTTAAATGAAATATTATTTTCTCAGTTTGTTGCTACCCAAAAAGTTTTTAATAAAAAAAGAATTCCTTTTAGAACTTTTGTAATCAATAATAGAAATGAAGAGGCTTTAGGCGAGTTATTTACATTTTTTATACTTGAGGTGATTTTACTGGCAAAATTTATGAAAAATAATCCTTTTAATCAGCCAGCCGTAGAATTAGTTAAAAGAGAAACAAAAAAATTACTAGTTTAGACCTATTTTCCAAAATAAACTTTTGATATTCCATATAAACGACTTTCAAAAATTTTCAATTTTTCAGTTATTTTGATAGTATCTTTTTTATGCCTGTGGATGATAATAAATCCATCATTAGTGAGTAAATTCTTACTTAAAATATTTTCTATTATTTCATTTACTTTTATTTCTTTATACGGGGGATCTAAGAAGATTATATCGAATTTATCTTTTAATATATTTTTGGAAGATAAAAAACTGAAACAATCTTCTTCATAAATTTCACTTTTATCATATGGAAACAACTTAATATTTTTCTTTAAAATTTTTAAAGCTTGAGGATAGTTTTCAAAAAAAATAATCTTAGAGGCATTTCTAGATAAACACTCTAATCCAAAGGATCCTGATCCAGCAAATAAATCTAAAATTTTTGATTTTTCAATATCAACATTAATTTTTTTTGAGTGTTTGATTAAATTAAATATCGACTCCTTGACTAAGTCTTTAAGTGGTCTTGTTATTTTATCTTTTGGTAAAAAAAGCTTCTTTCCTTTGTAATTTCCTCCAATAATTCTCATTAATCAATTACCTTGAAACCAATATCTTTTCTAAAAAAGCCGTTATGCCAATTTAATTTTTCTATCAAATTAATTGCTTGATTTCTACAGTCTTTAAAATTTGATGAGTTCACTACAAAATTTAAAACACGTCCTCCATTAGATATAATTTTATTATCTTTTAATTTGGTGCCAGCATGAAAGATAAACTGATCTTTGTTAAGTTCTATGTTATTCAAATTTTTTATTTCAATATTATTTTCGTATTTTTCTGGATATCCTTTAGAGCACAAAACAATTGATAGACTTTTTTCATCCTTCCATTCAATATTAATGGAATTTAATTTTTGAGAAATAGTTGCATTTATGATTTCAAAAAAATCAGTTTTAAGCCTTGGTAAAATAGTCTGGCATTCAGGATCTCCCATTCGCACATTGTATTCAATTAAAAATGGCTCATTGTTACAAATCATAAGCCCTGCATATAGAAATCCTTTAAACTCTGTATTCATATCTTTTAAACCTTTTAAAGTTGGTTCAATTATTTTTTTTAATATTTTTTCATTTAAAACTTTACTTTCAAGTCTTGAAGGTGAATATGCGCCCATACCACCAGTATTGAGTCCTTGGTCATGTTCTTTTGCTCTTTTATGATCTTGCGCTGTTCCAAAACTTTTGTAATTTTTTCCATCAGAAATTATGAAATAACTCATTTCTTCACCTCGAAGGAATTCTTCAATTAATATTTGATTAGCTTTTCCAAATTTTCCATTAAATATTTCTTCTACAGCTTTTTCTGAATTTTCATTTGTTTCACATATATAAACTCCTTTACCTGCAGCTAAGCCATCAGCTTTTATTACTACTGGCAATTTACAATTTTTTAAAAATTCAAGAGCTTGAGTTCGATTTTCATAAACCCCAAATTTTGCTGTCGGAATTTGGTATTTTTCACATAATTTCTTTGTAAAAATTTTTGACCCTTCTAGTTGTGAAGCTGATTTATTAGGTCCAAAAACCCTGATCTGATTTGACTCTAAAAAATCGACTATTCCATCAACCAAAGGTTTTTCTGGCCCAATTATTACGATGCCTATGTTTTTTTTACTGATAAATTCTTTTAATTTCTCGTAATTATTAAAATCCAAATCTATACTTTTTGAAATTTTATTTGTTCCTGCATTTCCAGGAATACAGTAAATATCTTTTATTTTTGGTGATTTTTTAATAAAGTAGGTTAATGCATCTTCTCTTCCACCATTACCTATTATTAAAATATTCATTAAAATATATATAAACTAAAAATGTTTAAAAAATTAGCTAAAATAAAATATTTGCCAAATAATTTTGAAATTATTGAGGAAGGTGATCATGTTATTTGTGCTATTTCGGGTAAAAAGATTTCACTTGATCATTTAAATTATTGGAATGTTGATAGTCAAGAAGCTTATTTTTCTTACATTGAAGCATCAATGAAAAGAGATAAAAAGGTTTAAATTATTTCCACCTATCGTGAGTCCAAATCCATTGATCAGGATTTTTTAAAATCATTTTTTCAAGTATTTTATTAAGCTCTAAAGAAATTTCTTGAATAGATAAATGATTATCAAATTTTATTGGATTTTGAAAAAGCAGCTTAAAATTTTGTTTTTTTACTCTCTCAATATATACAGGAACTATTCTGTATCCATATTTTTTTACTAACTGCGCTGGTATAGTAGTAGTTTTTGCTGGATGATTAAAAAATTGAATTGTTTCTCCTTCACTCACTCTTTGATCAATCATTAATGCCACTGAGAATTCTTTTTTAACTAAATTAATTAAATCTCTTGTTCCACTTTTGCCTTTTTTAATTTGATATTTACAGATGTATCTTTTTCTTAATTTTTCCATGACGATATTTAAAAAAGGATTATTTAAAGGTCTATAAATTGCACATAAATTTATTCCCACTCTCTCTATTTCCATCGCCATTAATTCAAAATTGTTAAAATGACCAGAGACAAATATTACTTGCTCATTATTTTTTTTGATTTCATTTAAATGTTCAAGACCTTCAATTTCTAAAAAATTAGATAAATTATTTTTTCTAAATTGTTTCAAAAAAATATACTCTGATAATATTCTTCCATAATTGCCCCACATATTTTTAATAATTATTTCTCTTTCATCTTCTGTTCCACCAATATTTGATATTTTTAAATTATTTTGAATTTTAGATTTTGATCTAAATAAAGGGCCTAATTTTTTTCCTATAAATTCCCCAAAATTTGAAGCACTTTTATAACCAATAACTTTAAAAATAAAAAAAAAGCAAATTATGAATATAAATTCAAAAAAATATTTAATTATTTTCATAAACTATTTTTTATTAAGTTTTCAAGCTCATGTTTATTCTCAATTTCTAAATCAATTTCAACATAATCACAAATTTCTTTTTGTTTATCATTTAATCTAAAATAATCTTTTTTTGTTGTAAAAACTTTTGTAGATTTATCACTTGTTATCTGATCAAAATCTAATTGAGAATAATTATAATGATCCGGAAAAGAATAAGTTGCTTTAATATCTAATTTATTTTTTTTTAATAAATCAAAAAAATTTGATGGATTTCCAATTCCGGCAAAAGCTGTAATACTTTTGTTTTTTAACTTATCAATATTTTTTATTTTATAATTTGAATAAAAAAAATGTAGTTTTTTTCCCATTAAATTTTCTGTAATTTTTTTTTCAAATTCTAATGTATCATTTGATTTATTACCATTTATGATAATACAATCAGCTCTATTAACAGCACTTAATCTTTCTCTTAAGGGTCCTGATGGGATTACCAGACCGTTTCCAATTAATTGTTTTGAGTTAAAACACAAAATTGAAAAGTTTGGTTTTATGGAGAAGTCTTGAAAACCGTCATCTAATATTGCAACATTGTTTCCATTAGATAAAGACAACTCTATAGCTGTTATTCTGTTTTTATCAGAAAAAGTATCTCCTATTTCACGTAACATTTCTATCTCATCTAACAAGTAATTATAGTGCTTCTTTATAATTGATGGTTTTTTTCCGTCAGATTTTAAAAATTTGTATATTTCCGCTGTTAAAGGTGTTTTTCCTGTTCCTCCAACATAGATATTGCCAACACAAATTATAGGTAAAGGATTTTTATAAATTTTAAAAACTGAAGAAATTTTATTGAGCCATGCTAAAAATAAAAAAATAATTGTTAATGGGAAAAGTAAAATTGACCAAATTGATATTTCTTTATAATCCCAGAATTTAGGTTTTTTTAATCTCATGATACAATGTATAGCTGATCTCCTTATAAGTAGAGTTTAAAATTTTTTGACCAATTAAGCTTAATTTTTTTTTAATTTTTTTTGATTTTGATTTTTTTGAAAAAAGTTTAGCTAATGAATTAATCATTTTTTTTTCAGAGGAAATTTTTTTTGAAATTCTATTTTTTTTTAAGAAACCGTATATCTCTTTAAAATTATAAATGTTTGGACCGTGGAAAATGTTACAACCATATCTAGCAGCTTCTAATGGATTTTGTCCACCATGGTTTACTATTGAGCCTCCCAAGAAAATGTTCTTACAATAATAATAAAAAGATTTTGTTTTTCCATATGTGTCTACAATTAAAATATCAATGTCTTTATTTAGTTTTTTATCAGATTGATAGGTATGAGTCGTAAGACCCAGCTTGTCCATTTGTTTTATTATTACATTAACTCTATTAATATGACGTGGAATTATAATTGTAAGCAAGTTTTTGTAATTATTTTTAAGTTTCTTATGAACTAATCCACAAAATTTTTCTTCATTATTGTGAGTACTTGAGGCACACCAAGTATTTCTTGATAAGATCAATTTTTTTAAATTTGTATTAATACTTATTTTTTCATTTTCAGATTGAGAAAACTTTAAATTTCCTATTAGTTTTACATTTTTAGCCCCTAATTCTTTCAAATATTTTTTCGACTCTTTATTAGCTGATAAACATAAATCAAAGATACTGAAAATTTTGTTAGAAAATTTTGTTAATATTTTCCATCTGGAAAAACTTTTTTTTGTAATTCTTCCATTTAATAAAATTAAAGGTAAATTTCTTTTTTTTAAGTTGCAATACATGTTTGGCCATATTTCTGAATCAATAAAAAAAGCGGAGGAAGGTTTCCAATAATTCAAAAACTTATTGGTATGAAAGTTTGTATCAATTGGAAAAAATTGATGTGTAACTTTCTTTAGATTAAGTTTTAGTAAAACCTTTGATGAGCTTAAAGTATTAGATGTTACTAAAATTTTTTTTATATTATTTTTTTTTTCCAGTTTTTCTATTAGTGGAATTATACTTTGAACTTCTCCAACACTTGCACCATGAAACCAAATAAGTTTACCCCTTATATTTTTTTTTGTAAAAAAGCAGAACTTTTCTTTAAATCTTTTTACATCTTCTTTCTTTCTAATTAATCTATAAATAATTATAATTGGAGATATTAAAAAAATAATATTGATAAATATTCTATACAAATACAACATCAATTTTTTTTTATCTGTTTTTCGTAAAAATTCTTATAAATTTTTGATGTTTCTAATAATTCATTATGTGAACCTGTATCGGCCACTTGTCCATTGTTTATAACATATATTTTATCAGAGTTTAAGATTGTTGATAGTCTATGAGCTATAACAATAGTAGTTCTACCTGTAGTCAAAAAACTTATAGCTTTTTGAATTTTATTTTCTGTCTCAGCATCTAGCGATGAAGTTGCTTCATCTAAAAGAATTATTGGACTTTTTTTAAGTATAGCTCTTGCTATTGATAGCCTTTGTTTTTCACCACCTGAAAGTCTTATTCCATTTTCTCCTATTATGGTTTCATATTTATTAGGCAGTTTATCAATAAATTCACTAGCAAAAGAGTTCTTAGCTGCTTCTTCAATTTCTTCATCTGAAGCATCAAGATTTGCATAAGCAATATTATTTTTAATAGTATCATCAAATAAAGTTGTATCTTGACTTACAAGAGAGATTCCTTTTCGAAGTGAATAAATTGATGATTTGTAAATTGATTGATCATCTATTGTAATGTCACCACTATTAATATTATAAAATCGAGGTATAAGATTAAGTATTGTTGATTTACCAGCTCCACTTTGTCCTACTAAAGCTGTCATTTTTTTCCCTGGAAATGTTAAATTTACAGATTTTAAAGTAATATCAGAATCTGAGTAATTAAAATCAACATTTTTAAGTTCTATTTCAGCATTTCTAAATTCCAATTTTTTTACATTTTGGTTATCTCTTATTTCTGGAATTTGATCAATTATTGGTAAAACTCTTTTAGCTCCAGATAGACCTTGTTGTATTGCTATATTTAAAGTAGCTAATGATCTCACTGGCTGATATGCCAACATCATTGCTGCTAAAAAAGAAAAAAAATTACTTACTTCTAATTCGTTATTAGAAATTAATTTTGAAGCAAAAAAAATTAAAAAAGCTATCATAATTCCAGTTAAAAATTCCATAATAGGTGATGCTCTTACAAAAACTTCAGCAATTTTTTTTTGTTTTTCTTTTAACTCATTAATAAAGTGATCTGCTCTTTTTTTTTCATAATTTTCTTTTTGAAAAATTTTTGTTAATTTATGATTTTTAAATATTTCAAATAAATAACTATTTAAAATTCCCGCTCTATCCATTTGTTCTGTACTTACTTTACCTATTCTTTTTCCAAGAGTCCTGGCTGCGATACTTGCTAGAGGGATCATAATTATTGCTATCAATGATAACTTCCAATTTTGATAAAACATCACGCTCAGTAATCCTATCAATGTTAAAGTATCCTTGAATAAGTTTAATACAGCAGTACTCACAAGTGTTGTTATTAAACCAATATCATTTGTTAAATTGGTTATAAATTTTCCTGTGTGTTTGTTATCAATTAATTTTGTATCTGCAACTATTAAAGAACCAAACATATCAACTTGCATATCTTTTCTGACCTCTTCCCCAACACTAATCATGATAACTTTAGCTACATATAAAGACGATCCCTTTACTGCAAAAGCTAAAATTATTAATCCTGGTATTACGTAAAGAAGGGTTTTTTCCTGTTCAATAAAAAGTTGTTTTATTGCAGGATCTAATAAATAAGCAATAGAGGATGTGCTTGCTGCTAAAAAAATTGCAAAAAAGACTGATAATAATATTTTTTTAAAATATTTTCTTGTGTAATCTTTGTATAATCTTTTAAGTATTGTAAAATCGTTATTCATTTAAATTTTTCCAAATAGTAAACTAATAAAAACTAGCAAACCTAAAAAATTATTTGATTTAAAAACTTTGAGACAGATATCAGATTTATTCACGTCTAGTTTATAAATTTGAAAATATATTTGCATAGCAACTATTATTAAACATATAAAATAAATTTGGTTTAATTTCAGCAAAATACCAATCAAAATTAAATTCACTAGAAATATTGAATAACATATTTTTAAAAATAAGTATGGATTTGATTTAAATTTAATAGATGTTGATTTTAATCCTATTATTTCGTCGTCTTTTATATCTTGAAACCCATACACAGTGTCAAAGGCAAGTGTCCAAAATATGGCTCCAATATAAAGGATAAATGGCAGAATATTTATTTCATTAGTAATTGAAGTCCAACCGAGAATAATTCCATAATTAAAAGTAATTCCAAGAAACAACTGAGGCCAATAAGTGTAACGTTTCATTAAAGGGTATGTAAATGCTAAAGGCATAGAACCTAATGCTAAAAAAATTGTTAAATGATTAAATTGGATTAAAACTAAAAATGCAATTAGGCATAAAATTACAGAATAAATAAAACCTTTTAAAACCGAAACTTGTCCTGAAGCGATAGGTCTATTTTTTGTTCTTAAAACCTTTGCGTCAAATTTTCTATCAACTATATCATTTATAATACATCCTGCAGATCTCATCAAAACTGCACCACACAAAAATAAAATTAAATATAAAAAATAAGTAATTTTTTCTTTTGAAAAATCAAATCCGATAGTTAATCCCCATGCACATGGCCAAAATAGTAGCATATACCCTATAGGCTTTTTTAATCTTGTTAGTTCAATTAAAAGTTTGATTTGGTACATAAAAATTTACTTGTAAATAACAAAGACAAGATCGATAATCAATTTGATTCGTATGAACATAGATTACACTGTCACTGCTTTAATGTTTCCCGCTATACCTTTATTAATGGGCGTTTATAGTAATCGTTTTCATTCGTTGAGTATATTGGTCAGACAATTGCATGATGAACATGTTTATGAAAAACATATTCCTCCTGAGTGGAAAAAACAATTTATGAATTTAAGTGGTAGAATTACTTTATTAAGGTGGACAATTTTATTTGCAGCATTTGGATTTCTTTTTAATATGTTAACCGTTTTTGCTCTATATTTAGACAGTTTATTAATGGCACGAATGATTTTTGGATCGTGTTGCTTATCAATGATTATTTCAATTTTATTTTTTATAAGAGAGATCCATATATCAACAAACGCTCTTAAATTGCATATGTCAGACATGGATGTAAAAGTTGACTAAGGAATAATTACAGCTGGTCCTAAAATTTTTCTTTCCTCTAAATCTTTATGAGCTTTAACGATATCTGTTAGAGGATATTTTTTAAAGATATTTAACGTAAATTTTTTTTTCATAAACATTTCAAAAACTTTTTTAGAAGCTTCATCTAACTCATCTCTTGTTGATGTATAGTGAGCAATACTAGGTCTAGTTAAATATAATCCTTTTGGAGCTAAGGATTTTGTGACATTACAAGGGTCCAAAGGACCTGATGCATTACCAAAAGAAACCATCATTCCTCTAACTTTTAAACATTCAATTGAACCATCAAATGTTTTTTTACCTACGCCATCATAAACTACTGGAATACCAACCCCATTAGTTATTTCTTTAACTTTTTCTGCAAAATTTTCTTTTGAATAATTAATTACGTAATCACAGCCATTGTTTTTTGCAATTTCAATTTTTTCATCAGATCCAACAGTACCAATTACAGTGCAACCTAAACTTTTTGCCCATTGACAAAATATTTGTCCAACCCCACCAGCTGCTGCATGAAATAAAATAGTTTCACC
>MDSV01226567.1_pt1 | contig 11656 bp, 9 predicted proteins | sample 810851 | NCBI WGS metagenome assembly MDSV01 (sample SAMN05326640, study PRJNA326480) | marine metagenome | isolation source: seawater | place: Atlantic Ocean: North East | collected 2012 | reverse complement strand
GCTATATGAGTCGCATATTAAAAGGAGAATTTATGAAATTTAAACCGTTACACGACAGAGTTTTAATAGAAGTTTTAGACAGCAATGAAAAAACTGCTGGTGGAATAATTATACCTGATACTGCTCAAGAAAAACCCCAAGAAGGAAAAGTAGTGGCAGTTGGAGGTGGAGCAAAAACTGATGGTGGAAAACTAATTCCAATGGATGTAAAAGTTGGAGACAAAGTTCTTTTTGGCAAGTGGTCAGGAACAGAAGTTAAGATAGGTGGAAAAGAATATAGCATAATGAAAGAATCTGACATTATGGGAATTTCTGTAAAATAATTTAATTTAAATTTAAAAGGAGATAATAAAATGGCAAAAATTGTAAAATTCGACTCTGAAGCTAGAGCCGCAATGATGAGAGGTGTCAATATTCTAGCTGATACAGTAAAAGTTACTTTAGGACCAAAAGGTAGAAATGTAGTTATAGATAAATCCTACGGTGCTCCTAGAATTACAAAGGATGGTGTTTCCGTAGCTAAAGAAATTGACCTTGAAGATAAATTTGAAAATATGGGCGCTCAAATGGTTAAAGAGGTTGCTAGCAAAACTAACGAAGAAGCTGGAGATGGAACTACTACTGCAACAATTTTAGCTCAAGCAATAGTAAAAGAAGGTATTAAATATGTAACTGCAGGAATGAACCCTATGGATGTAAAAAGAGGTATAGATGCTGCAGTAGAAAATGTAAAAGCTAGTTTAATAGCTTCAGCAAAAAAAGTAAAAGATAGTGATGAAATTGCTCAAGTAGGAACAATTTCTGCAAATGGTGATAAAGAAATAGGTAATATGATAGCTAAAGCTATGCAGAAAGTTGGAAACGAGGGAGTAATAACTGTAGAGGAAGCAAAAGGTATTGAAACAGAGTTAGACGTTGTGGAAGGTATGCAGTTCGATAGAGGCTATCTGTCTCCATACTTTATTACAAACCCGGATAAAATGACTACTGAATTAGAAAATCCATTTATTTTGTTACATGAAAAGAAACTAACTAATCTTCAGCCAATGGTTCCATTGCTAGAAGCTGTAGTTCAAGCGGGTAGACCTTTAATGATAATCTCTGAAGATGTTGAAGGAGAGGCTCTTGCAACACTTGTAGTAAATAAGCTTAGAGGTGGTTTAAAAGTTGTTGCAGTTAAAGCTCCAGGATTTGGTGATAGAAGAAAGTCAATGTTAGAAGATATTGCTATTTTGACAGGTGGACAGGTAATTTCTGAAGATCTTGGTGTTAAACTCGAGAATGTTAAACTTACTGATCTTGGTTCATGTAAGAGAGTAAAAGTTGATAAAGATAATAGTACTATAATTAGCGGTAGTGGTAAAAAAAATGATATAGAAGCTAGATGTTCTCAAATTAAACAACAAGTTAATGAAACAACATCAGATTATGATCGTGAAAAACTTCAAGAAAGATTAGCAAAACTTGCTGGAGGAGTTGCAGTTATTAAAGTTGGTGGTGCAACTGAGGTAGAAGTTAAAGAAAGAAAAGATAGAGTTGAAGATGCTCTAAATGCCACAAGGGCTGCTGTTGAGGAAGGAATAGTAGTTGGTGGAGGATGTGCTCTTCTTTATGCTTCTCAAGAACTTGACAAAGTTAAAGTCAAAGGTGATGACCAAAAAGCAGGTGTTGCCTTAGTAGCGAAAGCATTAGAAGCTCCTATAAGACAAATAACCTTAAATGCTGGAGTTGATGGATCAGTAGTAGTTGGAAAACTAATTGAACAAAATAAAAAAAGCCAAGGATATGACGCTCAAAATGAGGATTACTGCGATATGTTTTCTAAAGGAATTATAGACCCAGTTAAAGTTGTTAGAACTGCATTACAAGATGCGGCATCAATTTCTGGACTGCTAGTAACCACAGAAGCTATGGTAGCTGATAAGCCCGAAGATAAAGATTCAGGTGGAGCTCCAAGTGGAATGCCAGGTGGAATGGGTGGTATGGGTGGTATGGGTGGTATGGGTGGTATGGGAATGTAATTCCTTGCCAACTAAGTAAAGAACACTATAAAAACACATACTAAACAAATTTAAACCCTCGAAAAAGTAGCTTCGAGGGTTTTTTTATATTTTCAAAATAAAATTAAGATATAAATATAAATTAAAGCATATGAAGTTAAAATTTAAAGTAATTATATTTATAATTATTATTACAATTATTTATATCTTAACTAACTCGATAATTGGTAAAGGTTACTTTAAAAATATTTTAAGTCAAAACCAAAAACAACTTATAAAAAAATATATATTTCCTTATAGGTATATAACTGATCAAAAATCTATAATATTAAAACAAGAAGGAATTATATCAGACACAAATATTAATAATTTCAATCTAGAATTAGATTACAAAAAAAATTTATATGATTTATCAGTTTCTAAAACACCAGTTGAAAAAAAACTTACAAATAATTTAACTCTTAATAAATATAAACTAAAAGGATTATATTATGGTATATGGAATAAATATCCAGGTAGCGGATATCTTGATTTTCATAATAATAATTTAGTACTTGTTTCAGCAAGAGGTATTTTAAGTTACCAGGAAGAAGCAGATAGTAAAACAAATTTTAAACAAATAAAAAATAATATTTCAAAATTTATTAATAATGATCAATTTGATCAATTTAGATGGTATTCAATTAAAGATCTGCATATTAATAATAATAAAATTTTTATTTCATATACTGAAGAAATAAAAAAGGATTGTTGGAATACAAGTATCATCTTCTCAGATATGGATTATGAACAAATCAATTTTAAAAAATTATTTTCAGCTAAATCTTGTGTCAAAAAAAAGAATATTGATAATGAGTTCAACGCTTGGCAATCTGGTGGCAAAATTATTAGTATAGATAATAATCAGATTATTTTATCTACAGGCGATTACAGACTTAGAAGTCTTGCCCAAGATAAAAATAGTATAAATGGAAAACTTATCAATATTAACATTAACGACTATAGTTATAAAATTATTTCGATGGGTCATAGAAATCCACAGGGCTTATATATAAATAAACAAAATAATTTTATTTTAGAAACAGAACATGGTCCTCAAGGGGGTGATGAAATTAATTTAATAGATTTAAACCTAGGCGGACTTCCGAATTACGGTTGGGCAATTGCCTCATATGGAGATCATTATGGTGGACGAATAAAACAAAATGAAACAAAGTATGAAAAATATCCATTATTAAAATCTCATAAAGATAATGGTTTCATTGAACCATTAAAATCTTTTGAGCCATCAATTGGCATAACATCAATTACTATGATTGATGATAAAACTTACGTTACCGCTTCATTAAAAGACAAATCTATATATTTTTTTAACTTAGACGATGAAAATAAAATTGTAAATTTTAAAAGAATTGAAGTTTTTGAAAGGGTAAGAAGTATGATCTACAAAAATAAAAAATTATACCTATTTTTAGAGGATACTGCTTCGATAGGCATAATAGAAATTATCTAATCTTATAGATTTAAAATTTATGTGTAATTCTTGAGTTTTTTTAAGTTTTCAAATGAATCTATTAATGTATAAGAGCCTCAATTTATGGCTAACAATATAAGAAACATAACAATCATTGCTCATGTGGATCACGGCAAAACTACATTGATTGATACTCTAATGAAACAAAGTGGATCTTTTAGAGAAAATGAAGTTGTGGATGAAAGATTAATGGACAGTGGTGAATTAGAAAAAGAGAGAGGAATTACAATTTTAGCAAAGCCTGCATCTATTAATTGGAAAGAATCTAGGATTAATATTATCGATACTCCTGGCCATAGAGATTTTGCTGCTGAGGTTGAACGTGTTTTAAGTATGGCCGATGGTGCTTTATTACTTATAGACTCAGCTGAAGGAGTAATGCCTCAAACAAAATTTGTATTGGCAAAAGCACTTAAACAAGGACTAAGGCCTATTGTTGTGATTAACAAACTAGATAAACCTGATCAAAGAGCTAATGAGGTTTTAGATGAAACATTTGACCTATTTGTAAGCTTAGACGCTAATGAAGAACAACTAGATTTTCCAGTATTATATGCTAGTGGTAGATCAGGTTGGGCCAGCAAAGAAGTTGATGGTCCAAAAAAAAATCTTCATCCACTGCTAGATTCTATAATAGAGAATGTAAAACCAGCTGAATTAGATGACAGAAAGCCATTTTCAATGTTATCAACACTTTTATATGCTGATAGTTTTTTAGGAAGAAGTTTAGTTGGTAGAATATCTCAGGGTACTGCAAAAGCTAATCAACAAATAAAAGCAATTAATCTCAAAGGAGAAAAGGTTGATGAAGGAAGACTAACAAAAATTTTTAGATACGAGGGAACAAAAAAAGTTCCTATAGAAATTGGAAAAGCTGGGGACATAGTTGTAATTGCAGGATTAGAAAAAGCAAATGTTGCTGATACAATTTGTGATTTAGAGGTAAACGAGCCAATTCCAGCCACCCCTATAGATCCACCGACAATGTCTATAAAGATAACAGTAAACTCCTCACCTCTTGCTGGAACAGAGGGGAAAAAATTAACGAGTACTCAAATCAGGGAAAGATTACTTCTTGAGGCACAAAATAATGTGGGAATTACATTTTCAGAAAATTCAAACAATGATGCTTTTGAAATAAGTGGCAGAGGAGAGCTAATGCTTGAAATTTTGTTAACACAAATGAGAAGAGAAGGCTTTGAAATGACGGTAAGTCCTCCAAAAGTTTTATTTCAAAAAGATAAATCTGGAAATAAATTGGAACCAATAGAAGAAATAACTATGGACTTAGATGAAGAATATTCTTCAAAAGTAATTGATTCGATGAACAGAAGAAAAGGTAAATTAATCGACCTCAAAGATATGGGTAAAGATAAAAAAAGATTAATTTTTCATGCTCCTACAAGAGGGTTAATGGGTTATACAAGTAGATTTTTAACTTTAACAAAAGGTAATGGGGTAATTAACAGAATTTTCAACTCTTATGGAAAATTTGAAGGTGAAATGGAAGGAAGAAAAAATGGTGCTTTAATTGCAATGGAGCAGGGAAAGGCTGTTGCTTTTGCTATCTTTAACTTACAAGCAAGAGGTGAAATGTTTATAACTCATAATGATCCTGTTTATGCTGGAATGATAGTTGGGCTGGCGCCAAAACCGGGTGATATGATTATCAATGTAATGAAGGGTAAAAAATTAACAAATATGAGAACTCAAGGTACTGATGAAAATGTAGTACTCACCCCAATTCGTAAAATGTCGATTGCTGAACAATTAAGTATACTTAATACTGACGAGTCTCTAGAAATTACTCCTAAGTCTTGTAGATTAAGAAAAGCTATATTGGATCCCAATGAAAGAAAAAAAAATGAAAAATCTGGAGCAGCAGCCTAACTAAAGATTTTTCTCGTTAAAAAAAGTCCTAAAGCAACAGATGGTCCTATACCAAAAGCAAATAACAAAGTTCCTAATCCAACTGTTCCCCCTAAATACCAACCTGCACTAACTACGGTAATTTCTAAGGTCGCTCTTACTGCAGCTATAGGTAAATTTGTTTTTTTTTGTAATCCCACCATTAGTCCATCTCTTGGCCCAGCACCTAAATTAGCAACTAGATAAATTCCTCCTCCAAATCCAACTGTAAGTACTGCTATAACAGCTAGTAATAACTGAACTTCGTAAGTTTCTGGTGTAGGCACAAATTTTATACAAAGATCTATCATCAGAGCTATAATTAACGCATTAAGAATAGTTCCAATTCCAGGCTTTTGATTTAAAGGTATCCATAATAATAAAACTGCAAAACTAATAAAAAGTGTAATCGTACCAATAGAAAAATTTATATGTAGTGATATACCTTGTGCCAAAACAGACCATGGGGATGCTCCAGTGTAAGATACTATTAGTAGACCTTCTCCTAGCCCAAAAAGCATTAAACCTAAACATAAAAAAAACATGGAAGAAATCTTCGGTTTTAGGTTTAAAGGTTTATCAGAGCTCCATGAAACTTTAGGAACATTTTTAATAGATAAAAACATATTTTAATAATTCACTGTTTCCTATAACATTTTTAACACATAAGCTGTAGTAGTAAATAAATAATAAAAAAAACTTTCATGAAAGTAAAAACTAATTTAATCTAATTTAATTATCATGTTAAAAAAAATTAAAAATTACAATTTAGCTTTATGTTTAAGTTTTTTGATTATTTTCATTGGTATTATTTTTAGATTCTACAACATTGATTTTGAAAATTTATGGTTTGATGAGATAGTTAGTTATTGGATCTCGGATCCAAAAATTTCAATATTTGAAAGCTACCAGAGAAATAATATCGGAGAAGGTACACCTTTTCTTTTTAATTTTTTAATAAAAATTTTACATAATATTTTTGGTTATACGCAAAATGTTGGTAGATATTTTTCTTTCGTAATTAGTTCTTTAAGTATTCTATCCATTATATATTTGGCCAAAATTATCAAAAATAATAATTCTTTTTTATTAATTATCTTTTTAGTAAGTATGAATATTTTTTTAATTAAATATGCTCAAGAATTAAGAGTCTATTCTCTTGTATTTTTTTTCTGCTCAATGACATTGATATTTTATTTTAAAATTTTGAAAGAAAATACAAATAATAAATATTTATCAAAAAACTCTTTTTACTTTATAATTTTTCAAATATTATCAATTTTATCACATCCTTTTACTTTAATATTATTTGGTTCAATAATTTTGTATGCTTTATTAATTAAATTATTCAAAAATAAGATCTACAAATCTTTAAATGCTTCAATTTTCATAATAATCACTTTTACAGTCTTTTATTTACCTTATTATCTATTAAATACAGATCCATATCCAACTTGGATTTCTCATCCAGATTTAAAATTTTATACGAACTTTTATTTTTCAAAATTTTTTGGATCGAGGCTATTAGGTATAGCTCATCTTCTAATCTTATTTTTTTTAATCTTTAAATTTAAAAAGAAACTTTTTATAGATTTAGAGCCATCAGTAACTTTAATATTTATTTTATTTTTTTCTTACTTTGTGCCAATAGCGTTTGGTTACTTATATGAACCAATTTTAGCTCCAAGATATATAATCTTTGTTTTAATACCAATTATAACTCTAATTTCTTATTTAACTTTTGAGCTTAATGAAAAAAAAATCAAAAATTTTTTTATTTTTTTAATAGTTTTTTTGACATTAGGTAATCTATTTACAGAAACTACAGTTCAACAATTTTTTAAACAAAGACTTCCTCATAAACCACAATATGTGATAGCATTAAAAGAGATCAATAAATCTAATTACAATACTTTTGCTATTAACTTAAGTTTTGCCAACAAAAATCATTACATTTGGGATATGGCAATGAATAATTATTTCAATCAAATTATTATAAAAGAAAAATTAAATATTAATCATGTTAAATTTGAAGATTTAAAAAATCAAAGTTATTTTTGGTATATTTGTTTAGCAGATCTTAACACATCTATATGCGATGTGATTAATAATTCAAAATTCAAAATTTTGGATGAAAAAAACTATAACAATACAAATCTAAAATTAATAAAATTATTAAATTAGTTTTTTAAAAGAAGTCTTATAAATTTTTTTACATCATTTCTTCTTAATGAGCTTTTTGAAGTAAGCATACAAGCCTGTGAAGCTAGAATTTTTCCATCAATTAAAACTCTTAAATTATTAGCTTTTAATGTTTCTCCTGTAGAGGATATGTCTGATATAATTTCTGATGATCCAGTAAAAGGATATGCCTCAGTAGCACCCAAACTATCAACCAATCTAAATTGAGTAACACCTTTTGAAAATAAAAATTCTCTAGTCAAGTTTGGATATTTTGTAGCAACTCTTAATCTTTTATTTTTTTTTTCTTTTAATATAAAAGCAATTTCCTCTAAATCAGCTATCGTCTGTACATCTATCCATTGATCTGGAACAGCTAGAACCAAATTAGCATTTCCAAACTTATATTTATTACTTACTATAATTTTTTTTTGGATATTCGTACTACTTTCTTTAAACAGATCATAACCAGAGAAACCAATATCTAAAGATCCATCTGATAATCTTTCTATAATTTCACGTGCATGTAAATAAATGATTTTAATATTTTTATATTTTTTGATGCAAGCAAATAGATCTCTCTCACCTCTTTCAGAAATTAAATTAAGATTATTGTCTTTAAATATTTTTAAAACTCCTTTTTTTAATCTTCCTTTACTTGGTATTCCTATATTAATCATTGATACGATATCCCCAATTTTTTAGATCATTTTCAAAAAATTCATTCATTTCATCTTTAATATTATTAGGTAATAACTTTTTCCAATCATTATCCTTTCCTAAGTTAAAAAAAGTAATTTTTTTTCCTGTTTTTTGTCCTATTGGAGATTCTATAAATCCTTCTTGTTTTTCTTTTTGTTGTAAATTTGAAAATTTACAAGATTCAATAGATTTTTTTGCTTTAATCTTGTCAAAAGAAGTATTTAATTTTCCTACTTTTATTAAAAAATTTATTACATTTTCAAAAACTTCCATTGGCTTTTGTTCTAGGTCTTCATATTTGACCGTAAATACCGGAAATTCTTTAGTTTCTACCCATGATTTATAATGATTCCTCCATGAACTTAAAAATTGGAAATTAATAAATTGATTTTCCTCTTTTTGAAATAAATAACCCTTATCATCTAGCATCCAATCTAGGGCTTCCCTATAGTTATGTTCATAATGGTTTATTATTGATGTAATAACATTTCTTGGATCTCTTACTATATAAACACATCCATTAGTATTTTCTTTATTAGTAAAATTATAATTATTAATTTTTAAAAAAGCATTGTGTGTTTTAAATAACTTAAAGCTGTTATCAGTATTAATTTTATTTTGAGCATCTATCCAAAATTCGGCTGTATCTGGTAGATTTGAAAAATTTTTTTTATAACCTTTAAAAAAGGTTTTTGCAGGAAATTGATAAATTTTTGACATCTTTTTAAAATCAAACTCTCCACTTGAGCTATAAAAATATGAAGTTAGTAAAGCCCTTAACCAAGTATTTCCACTTTTTGGATATGATGCTAACCAAGTAATCATTTTACATTTAAATTTATTGCAGCTCCAACCGCTGATACATTTTTATTTGATCCAAGATTAGAAATTAATCGATCGTACCTGCCGCCATTTATAATATTAAATCCTTTTAATCTATCTTTAATATCAATTTTGAAAACCATTCCTGAATAATATTCTAATTCTCTACCAAATGAAGCCGAAAACTTGACATTCAACTTTGCAACTTTATTTTTAGAAATTGGAAAATACTTTTGGTCAACAGCAAGATTAATTTTATTCTTTTTAAAAAAAATATTCAGTGTTTTGGCAGCTTCATTAATTGGACAGTTAATTTTTAAAAATTCTTTAATAATTCTGGATACATTTTTACCTTTGTTGGCTCTTCTAGGGTCTTGAATTTTATTGTCGAATCTTTTCAAAATCTCACCTATTGATCTACCTGCAATAATAATTTGTGGATTATCCTTCAACATTTTTAGATATTTCTTTTTATCAATTTCTACAATTGTTGGATCTACATCAGAGTTTGTTTCTAATCTTTTTAAAAGATCATTGAAATATTTTTCTCTCCAAAAATGTCTAGACAATCTTAGCTTCCATCTTTTTGGAATATCTAGCTTTGAAATTAGTAAATTAAATATTTCAACGTTTCCAATTTTTAAAATCCCCTTCGAATAGTTTAAATTAGACAATGATTTTAAAGCAGTATCAATAATTTCTTTATCATCCTTTTTTTCATCTTGAGAACCAATAATTTCAAAACCTATTTGATTTCTTATAATAGAATCTTTTTTGTTTTCAGACTTTCTATAAGCTTGCCCACTATAAAATATTTTTTCTTTACCTTTTAAATTATTTTCTAAGTATCTTAGACATGAAACTATAGTCAAGTCTGGTCTTAAACAAAGCTCACTACCTTTTTGATCAATAAATGAAAAAATAAATTTTCTAAAATTTTCTCCAGACCTTTGAACAATATGATTTGCCTCTATTACAGAGGGTAAATCAATGTGTTTAAATCCTTTAGACTTCACTGTTTTAAGGATTTTCTCAGATAAATTTTTTGACTTCATTTATTAAATTTTCTTTTGGAAACGTAATTTGATTATTTTCACCTTTTATACCTAAAAGGTTTTTTATTGTAATTGTGTTATCTCTAAATTCATTTTCGCCACATATAACTGCAACTGGACATTTTCTTTTGTTTGCATAAGTTAATTGTTTACCAAGATTTTTTTTACTATCTAAAAATATTTCTGAACTAATATTGTTATCTCTCAAAATTTGTAAAATTTTATAATATTCTTTTAAAAATATTTTATCCATCACACAAACTATAACGGGGTTTTTTTCTTTAATTTCAATTTCGCTTAATTGCGATAATGCAAATAATAAACGGTCAACTCCAATGCTTATACCTGTACCTGGAATATCGACCCCCTTAAATCTAGAAATTAATTTATTATATTGTCCTCCAGAACAGATGCTTCCAATATCAACCTCTTTGCCCTTTTTGTTTTTTGTTTTAAAATTTAAATTAGTCTCAACACAAAAGCCATCATAGTAAGCAAGACCTCTTACTATTGCAAAATTTGTTTTTATTTGATCTAGATAGCCACCATAGCTTGCAACTTTTAATAAGTTTTCTAATTCTTTAATTCCTTCTTGAGATAAAGGATTTTTTAATTCTTCTTTTAATTTTTTTAAATCTTTTATCTTTAAAAAGTTAATAATTTGAGATGCTTCATCCTCACTTAGATTCGCACCTTTAGTAATTGCTCCACTACTATCTACTCTTTCTTTTTTTAATAAGTCCTCAACTCCTTTTAAACCAAATCCTGGTTTATATAATTTGTCTATAGCTCTCATAACTTTTACTTCTTTACTTTTTGAAATTTTAAGACTTTCAATCAACCCTTGAACAATTTTTCTATTGCTAATATTGATTACAAACTGATCTTTTTTTAAGCCACAAGCCAGTAAAGTACTTGAAATTAAATTACAAAGCTCTGCATTCGCTTGAGCTGAATCGACATTTCCCACTATATCACAATCTGCTTGAGTAAATTCTCTATAACGAGCATTACCTGATTTTTCATTTCTAAATACATTTTGTATTGCGTACCTTTTATATGGCAAAGTTAATTGTTGATTATTTTGTGCCACAAATCTAGCAAGTGGACTGGACAAATCATATCTAAGTGTAATTTGTTTATTGTTATCCTTAAAAGTAAAAACATCAGACATAGGATTATTATCATCATTTGCAAGAAATGATCCTATATTTTCACTAATTTCAAAAGATGGTGTCTCTAACGCATCGAAACCAAATTTTATAAAATTATCCTCAATTATATTAATCAACCTTTTTTTGAGAATTAATTCTTTATTCCATCTATCTTCAAAACCTGAAGGTAACCCAGGTATCAATTTATTTTCTTTATTCATTTTTTTTGGTACCCGGGCTGAGAATCGAACTCAAACTTAAAGTTCCACAAACTTTCGTGCTAACCGTTACACTACCCAG
>MDSV01218149.1_pt1 | contig 11656 bp, 11 predicted proteins | sample 810851 | NCBI WGS metagenome assembly MDSV01 (sample SAMN05326640, study PRJNA326480) | marine metagenome | isolation source: seawater | place: Atlantic Ocean: North East | collected 2012 | reverse complement strand
ACATGCGTTTTATATATTTTATTTATGCAATTGCAACACGAGATTTAATAAGAAAATAACAAAAAAAACGTGTAAAACACTATAAAATATATGAATAAAGCACCTTTTTTTATAGTCGGCCAACATGCTGTGATGGAAGCTTTAAGAAACCCTAATAGAAAGGTTTTAAGAGTTTTTTTAACTGAAGAATCTAAAAAAAATATACATAGAAAAAATTTAAAAAAAAATATTCTTGAGGATGTTAAGGTATATTTTAAATCTAAAAAAGAATTAGACAAATATACAAATAAAGATCAATTAATGCATGGTGGATATGTTGCAGAAATAGAGCATCTTGAACAGCCAGACTTAAAAAAATATATTAAAGAAAAAAAAAAACTGTACCTTTGTTTGTTTAGATGAAGTTACAGATCCAAGAAATATAGGTTCATTAATTAGAAGTGCAGCAGCATTTAATATAGATGGCTTGATTATTAAGGAGAGACATTTTCCAAAAGATAGTAAGTTAATGTATAAATCTGCTAGTGGATGCATTGAGCATTTGAATATTTTTCAGGTATCAAATATAAATTCAACACTCAAAAATCTAAGGGAAAAAAATTTTTGGATTTATGGGTTTGACTCGAAAGGAGAAAAAGATTTTACCAATATAAAATGGGAAGGTAAAAATGTGCTTCTTTTTGGTTCCGAAGGTTTTGGAATGAGAGAACATAGTGGTAAATATACAGACTTTTTAGTTAAGATTGATATAAATAAAAATATTGAGAGTTTGAATATATCTAATAGTGCAGCAATAGTATTTCATCACATAAATTTTTTTAAAAAAAATAACAAATAATGCTAAGCATAGATGATCAGGATCACGATTATTTAAAAAATCTTTCTGGTAAAAAATTTCTAATAACTGGTGGGAATGGAATGCTTGGAAATTCTTTTTTAAATCAATTAAAAATTAATATTTCTAGCCCTAAAATTTACTGTCTTAATAGGTCAGAACTAAATGTTTCTAACTTTAATTCATTTAAAAAATATATAGATTTAAAACCAGATTTTATAATTCATTGTGCTGGACTAGTTAATGCTGATCTGTGTGAAAAAAATAAAGAAGATGGTAGAGTCAATATACTTAAAGGAACAAAAAACATAATGGACTTTGCCAAAATAAATAATTCAAAGGTTTTTTATCCACAATCATTTTTAATTTATGATGGATCTGACAATGTAGTAAATGAAAACACTATCCCTAAACCATTATCTGTTTATGGTAGTTTAAAACTTGAAGCAGAAAATATTGTTCTTAAATCATCTAACAATTCTTTATCAGTTCGTATGGGAGGATTTTTTGGTGGTGAAAAAAAAGATAAAAACTTTGTTGGAAAAATAGTTCCACATATTTCTAATTTAATTAAACAAGGTAAAAGCCAGATGGATATAGGAGATAGAATTTGGCAACCAACATTCACAGAAGATCTTGCTTATAATTCCTTACTCTTGCTTGCAAATAATAAAAGTGGAAAGTACAACATGGCTTCTCATGGATCTTGTTCTTTTTTTGAATTAACAAATGAAATTTTGAAAATACTAAATATTACTAAAGTCTTTAATATAAATAAGATCAGTGCAAAAATTTTAAGTAAAAAAGAGATTGCAAAAAGACCTATATCTTTAATAATGAAAAATAGTAGACTTAATATTGAAAATTTAGATAGGCAAAGAAACTGGAAAATAAGTTTAAAAGAATATTTAAAAAGACCTTATTTTAAATATTTATTTATATGAGTAATAAACTTTTATCAGAAATTAAAATTGACAAAATAGGATCATTTCAAAATAGAGTAGTTATGTCTGCTATGACCAGAGGATTTGCTGACAAAAATCATTGTGCTACATCTGATATTCTAAATTATTACGAAAGTAGAGCTAAAAATGATATTGGATTGATTATTACAGAAGGAATTATAATTCATCCATCTGCTGATGGTTATAACAATGTCCCACATTTGTTTACAGATCAGCAGATGTTGAGTTGGAAAAAAATAGTTGATGCTGTCCATAAATATAAAACAAAAATATATGCACAATTATGGCATTGTGGAAGAATTTCCCACAGTGACTATACTAATGGAATTGATCCCGTTAGTTCTACTAATAATCCGGCTACTGGAATAAATAGACAAAATCAAAAACCATATGGAAAACCTAGGGCGCTAAAAACAAATGAAATGGAAAGTGTTTACAATATGTTTGCTCATTCTGCTGAAATGGCATTAAAAGCTGGCTTTGATGGAGTTCAAATACATATGGGACATGGTTATCTAGTTGATCAATTTATAGATGGCAATATTAATGACCGTAAGGACAAGTATGGTGGATCAATCGAAAATCGAATAAGATTTGCAATAGAGTTGTTAGATTCATTAATAAAAAAAATTGGTAATGAAAAAATTATGGTTAGAATATCGCCATCAAGAATGATGGGAGGATTATATGAATGGCCAGAGATGATGGATACTTTAGAAAAATTATTAAAAGAACTTGATGCTGCTGGTTTGCGCCAACTAGATATAAGCTGCGCCAATTCAAATTACTTTGAAACCTCTGGCAAAATCATTAGGCAAATTAAAAAACAATGGCCTCATTTATTAATTGGTGGTGCTTCTCTTACAATTGATGAAGCTGAAAATGAAATTACTGAAGGACTTTTAGATATGGTAACCTGGGGTAGAGCAATTCTAGCTAATCCAAATTTTGTTAAATTAATAGAAAAAAAATTACCTTTAAAAGAATTTAATAACTCAATGAGAGAAAGTCTTATTTAAAATGAAAGTCTTTATATTATGCGGTGGTTATGGAACTAGATTAGATTATGAAGGAACATTAATTGCAAAACCAATGGTTAGAATAGGCCCTGAACCTATATTAATGCACATAATTAAGAGTTATTGTGATCAAGGATATAATGATTTTGTTTTTTGCTTAGGCCATAAATCTCGAACAATTATTAACTATTTTTTAAAAGAAAAAAATATTTTTTCAAAAACAATTTATAATAAAAAAACAAAAATTGAGTTTAATTTTAAATCAAAAAATTTAAATTTTAAGGGCACATTAATTTATACTGGCTTAAAAACTGGCACTGGTGGAAGAATAAAGAAAGCATATAATCAACTAGGTTTAAATGAAGATATTATGATGACTTATGGAGATGGTCTAGGCAATATATCTATAAAAAAACTAGTTAAATTTCATTATAAAAATAATTCAAAAGTTACACTTACAGCTGTTAGGCCTAAACAAAGATATGGTGTTTTAAAGATTAAAAATAATAAAGTAACTTACTTTGATAATGAAAATAAGAATGCAGAAACATATATTAACGGTGGGTTTTTTATTATTGATAAATCTGCAATTAAAAAAATAAATAAAAGTAGTACTTATTGGGAGCAGGAACCACTCAATTTTTTTGCTAAGAAAAAACAATTACATGCATTTAAACATGAGGGTTTTTGGAAAAGTTTAGATACCTTGAAAGATAAAAATGATTTTAATCTGCTTTATAAAAATAAAAAAAAATCACCGTGGAAAATATAAACAAACTTAAAAAATTCTGGGGTAAAAAAAAGGTCTTTATTACCGGACATACTGGTTTCAAAGGCTCTTGGTTGTGTATAATTTTAAATCTCCTTAATTCGAAAATTTATGGTTATGCTTTAAAACCTCAAAAAAACAGCTTATTTAACATGTCAAAAATATATAAAAACTTAGCTTCAAACAATTACTTAGACATTAACAATATTAAAAAATTAAAAAAAATACTCAAACAAACTAAACCAGAAATTATATTTCATCTTGCAGCGCAACCATTAGTTCTAGATTCATATAAAAAACCTTTAGAGACTTTTTCAACAAATATGATTGGCACTTTAAATCTACTTGAGTCTATTAGAAAAATTAAATCTATTAGGTCTGTTGTAATTATCACTACGGATAAAGTTTATAAAATTGATAAAAATAATCATGCCTACAAAGAGTTTGATCAATTAGGTGGGTTCGATCCTTATAGCGCTTCAAAAGTTGGTGCAGAAATTGTAGTCGATAGTTATATAAATTCTTTTTTTAAAAATACCTTTCTTCATAAAAAAATATCTACCGTAAGAGCTGGAAATGTTTTAGGGGGAGGCGATTTTTCTAAAAATAGATTAGTACCTGATATAATCAAGTCCATTAACAATAATACAAAAGTTGTAATAAGAAATTCAAATCATGTAAGACCATGGCAACACGTTTTAGATCCATTATTGGGTTATTTAATTTTAGCTGAAAAACAATACAAAAATCAAATTAAAGATTCTGAACATTCTTGGAATTTTGGTCCTGGTAAAGGTAATTTTAAAAAAGTTATAGATGTAGTTAAATATATAAAAAAAAAAGAAGGACTTAACTATATTTTAAAAAACACTGGTCATCATAAAGAGACTAATATTTTAAAACTAAATAGTCTTAAAGCTAGAAAAAAACTTAAATGGTTTTGCAAATGGAGCCTGATAGAAACATTAAACAAAACAATTGAATGGAATAATCTTGTGGAAAAAGGTAATTCAGCAAAAATTGTTTGCGAAAAACAATTTTTAATGCATATACATAATAACAAGTAAATTAAAGAATAATTATGAACAGCAATATGGTTAAGATTCCCTATGGAAAAAATGTATATGATAGAAGAGAAATAAATGCTGTATTAAATACTCTTAAAAAATCTACTCAAATGGGCAAAACTGTTAATAATTTTGAGAATAAAATTTCAAAACTATTTGCTAAGAAATTTGGTTTAATGGTGAACTCTGGTTCATCTGCATTAATTTTAGCACTTAATGTCATGAACCTTAAAAAAGGGAGTGAGATTATAGTACCTTGCTTAAATTTTGGTACAGCTATTTCTTCAATAACCTTATCAAACCTTGTTCCTATTTTTGTAGATTGTGAAATTGATACTTTGCAAATTGATATAAAAAAAATTGAAACTAAAATTACAAAAAAAACAAAAGCACTTTTAATACCTAATTTAATAGGTAATCTTCCAGATTGGAAAAAAATAAGACAAATAGCTAATAAATACAAGTTATTAGTAATTGAAGACTCGGCTGATACTTTAGGTGCAACAATTAACAATAAACCAAGTGGTATATATAGCGATATATCAATAACAAGTTTTTATGGATCTCATATAATAAGTTGTGCTGGTAATGGAGGTATGCTTCTAACTAACAATAAAAATTTTTTTAATAAAGCAAAAGTTTTGAGAAGTTGGGGAAGAATGTCAACATTAATTAAGGACTCGGAAAACATAAATAAGAGACTAGGAATTAAATTAAAAGGCTTTGACTACGACAGAAAATTCGTTTTTTCAGAGGCTGGTTATAATTTTGAACCTTCTGAAATTGGAGCTTCTTTTGGACTTGTTCAGTTAAGTAAGTTTAATAAATTCAACATGTTAAGAAATAGAAATTTTAAATTACATCATAATTTTTTTAAAAAATTAAATAATCATTTCATAATTCCAAAAATTAATAAAACTATTAAAACTAATTTTTTAGCCTACCCAATTATATTGAAGGATACTGTGAAATTTACAAGAAAAGAACTTCAAATATATCTTGAAAAACAAAAAATACAAACAAGACCAATATTTACAGGTAACACACTCCGACATCCTGCTTTTTCAAATTTAATTAACAGTAGAAATAAGTTAAACTCTTTTAGAAATTCAGATTATATAATGAAATATGGATTATTAATTGGCTGTCACCAAGGATTGAAAAAAAAAGATATATTCTATATTCATTCAAAAATAATCAAATTCATCAGATAATGAACTTATCAGATTATACACTTAAATTCTTAGAGAAAAAAAAAGTTAAAAAAGTATTTTTAATAACCGGTGGTGCAATATCCTTTATGGTTGATGCCTTTTCTAGAAATAAAAAAGTCCAGTATATATCAGTTGGACATGAACAATCAGCTGCAATGATGGCTGACTCTTACTCAAGATTAGGACCAAATTTTTCTTGTACAATGGTTACATCGGGCCCAGGAGCAACTAACTTGATTACAGGAATTGCGTGCTCCTACTTTGACTCGATACCATCACTACACATATGTGGGCAAGTTAACACCTACGAACAGCAAGATGGTAATAAAAGTACAAAAAAAGTAAGACAAGTAGGCTTTCAAGAAACTGATATTGTAAGCATTGCAAAACCTATTACTAAATATTCATATAAAATTAAAGATGCTTCTGAAATAAGATATGTTTTAGAAAAAGCTCACTACATTGCAACCAGTGGAAGACCAGGACCTGTTTTAATTGATATACCTATGAATTTACAGCGTGTTAAAGTTGACCCAAAAAAATTAAAATCATTTAAACCAAAGATAGATAAAAAGAAAATTAATTATAAAAAAATAATAACAAAAATTGAAAATTTATTAAAAAAATCAAAAAAACCAGTACTTATCTTGGGCGGCGGAATCAAGTATGGAAAATCCGAACTAAACCTAATTGATTTTTTAAAAACTTTTAAATCACCTATTGTAACCACATGGAGTGGAGTAGATTTAATAGACTATAATAACAAAAATTATATTGGAAATATAGGCGTTTATGGGTCAAGAGCTGCAAATTTTACAGTACAAAATTCTGATTTAATTTTATGTCTAGGAACAAGACTTGATACGAGAGTAACTGGTGGTGTCCCAAAAAGTTTTGCAAGAAAAGCTAAAAAAATAGTCGTTGATATAGATAAATATGAACTTGGAAAAAAAAGAGGATTGAAAATAGATTTAAAAGTTGAGCTGGATATAAAAACTTTTTTTCAAGAGTACAATAAATATAAAAAGATTAATATAAATAGAGAAGAATGGTTGCTAAGGTGTAATAATTGGAAAATAAGATATCCAACAGTTCTTAAAGAATTTTATAAAGAAAAGAAATATGTTAATCCATATATATTTATAGATAAATTATCTGAAGCTTTAAATAACAAAGATATTATAATTGCAGATGATGGTGGTCATTTAACATGGACAATTCAATCTTTCAAAGTTAAATTTGGACAAAAATTATTTTCTGCTTTTGGCAATTCACCTATGGGCTATGCTTTACCAGCCAGTATTGGTGCATCTATAGCTAAAAACAGTAAAAGAATAATTTGCATAGATGGTGATGGAAGTATTCAAATTAACCTTCAAGAACTTCATACAATCAACAAACTACAGTTACCTGTAAAAATTTTTATTTTAAATAATGATGGATTTGGAATTATTAAACAATTTCAAGATTTATATTTAGGAAAAAGATATGAAGCTTCAGGAAAGGGTGTTTCTAATCCAAATTTTAGAAAAGTATCGAATGCTTTTAATATAAATTATAATTTAATAAAAAAACATACAGATTTAAAAAAACTAGACAAAATAATTTCTTCAAAAAGAGCAGAAATAATAGAGATAAAATTAAGAAATGATCAAAAGATTGTACCAAAGTTACAGTTTGGTAACCCTATTGAAGATTTGTCACCACTTCTTCCAAGAAATGAATTTTATAAAAATATGGATATTTCACTTATAAAGCGTGATAAAAAAATATTTGAAGCAAATTAGATAATACAAGAAAAATTGAAAAAACTTTTGATTATTGGTGGCAGTGGTTTATTTGGTAGATCCATTGTTGATTGTGGAATTGATAAAAAATTAATTAAACATAAAATTAATGTAATTTATATCATTTCAAGAAAAAAAATTCTTCATAAAGGAAAATATAAACATATTAAAATAACATACATAACTAAAGATATTGAAAATATCAAAAAAATGCCTTCAATAGATTATGTTATCTACGCATTAAAAAATAAAAAAATAAAATCTAGTCAAAAATACTTTGATCATTTTGTAAAGTTATTAAAAAAACTTTCAAAAAAACCTAAAATATTATTTACCAGTTCAGGAGCGGTTTATGGGAAAAATAAACATAAAATTAAAATATCTGAAAATATAGATATCGATTACAAAAAAATAAAAAAATTCAAAGGCTATAAAAGAAAATATGCATTAGAAAAAGTTTATATGGAAAATAGATTTATAGAACTTGGCTTGTCAAATTTTAAAGTATCGATAGCTAGATGTTTTAACTTTTTAGGAAAACATAGTTTGGGTGATGGTCAACTTATTGGTAATATGATTATAGAAGGAATGACAAAAAAAATAATTTCAATAAAAAATTTAAAAAATGTTTACCGTGGATATTTAAATACTGATGATTTGGTTAATTGGTTAATTGTCATTTTAAAAAATTCAAAAAAAAGCTGTCCAATATTTAATGTAGGGTCAGATAGGGCTATTAATGTTAAATTATTAGGAAAAAAAATAGCTAAAGTTTTCGATAAAAAAATTAGAGTAAAAAAAATTAAAAAACATGAAACTGACTATTATATACCTTCGGTAAATAAGGCAAAAAAACTTCTTAAATTAAAAATTTCAATTAATTTGAATGATTCTTTAAATTCCTTTATAAAATGAATTCATTTATAAAATGAATTCATTTATAAAACTAAAATAAAATGAAAAAAATTTCTATAGTTACACCAACGTTTAATGAAGAAGAAAATATTGAAAGACTTTGTCAAGAAATAAAACTTGAGGCTAAAAGTTTAAACTATGAATATGAACATATTATAATTGATAACTGCTCCACAGACAAAACTATTGATAAACTTAGAGAAATATCATCTAAAGATAAAAATGTTAAAGTTATTATCAATTCAAAAAATTATGGGCATCTGAAATCACCATTTCATGGTATTTTGCAGTCTAATGGGGATGCCTGCATACTAATGGTCTCTGATTTTCAGGAACCAATTAATTTAATAACTCAATATATAAAAAAATGGGAAAATGGAGCAAAAATTGTTTTAGGAGAAAAAAATGTTTCAGAAGAAAATAATTTTATGTTTTCTTTAAGAAAACTATTTTATACAACTTTAAACAAAATATCTGAAACAAAACTTAGTTTAAATACAACTGGAACAGGATTGTTTGATAAAGAAGTAATAAACAGGTTAAAAAAAATTAATGATCCCTACCCCTATTTTAGAGGACTTATTTCAGAAGTTGGTTTTGATATTGAAACTATTAAATTTGAACAACCATTAAGAAAATTTGGTGTAACAAAAAATAATTTTTTTACACTATACGATTTAGCCATGCTGGGTGTAGTCAAACATTCAAGAATGCCATTAAGGTTTATGACATTGTTAGGTTTTATTTCAAGCTTTGGATGTTTGTTGGTTGCAATTGTTTACTTTATTCTGAAGTTAATTTTTTGGAGTTCATTTACTCTTGGATCTGCCCCAATGATTATAGGAATATTTGCTATTAGCTCTATTCAAATTATGCTATTAGGACTTTTAGGTGAATATATAGGTATAATACTTTTGCACCAAAGAAATATGCCTCTTGTCATTGAAAAAGAACGAATTAACTTTTGAAAACTTTGCAATCATCAATTTTTTTTTTGTTAATATAAATTTTAAAAGAGTCATTATTAAAGATTAAACAATAGTTCATATTTTTAAGTTCATTAATTTTCAAAAAACCATCTTTATCTAAAATGACCACATCAGGATTTTTTTTGAATTTGATCTCATCAAATTTATTTAAAAGTCTTTGTATTTCAGATTTAGGGATGATGACTTGATGAGTTATTAATAGATTATTAGAGGAGATATACTTTTGCTCAATTTTTTCAAAGTCAAATAAGTTATTATTGAAAGAAACTAAAGAATTTGCAAGATATTTCCTTCCAAAAAAGATATAAACAAATTCATTTTTGAATCTCCAACTTTTTTCTTTATTTTTAATTATTTTATAAAAATCTACTTTATCAAAATTCAAAAAATTTAATGAGCTAATTAATTCATCTTCTAATGTTGCATTTTTTTTAGGGGTCCAGAAAGATGATGGGATTAAAGAAAAATTTTTAAAATTATTTAAAATCAACCAGTTTGAAATCTTGTAATTAAAATTAAATATTTCCAAATTTTTATCTTTAAAAAAATCACTTTGATTAATAAAATTAGCTACTTCTGCTTCTTTAGCTCTTTCATTAATGGTTAAATTTAATTTATTTTGAAATTTTAAACCATTTGAAACATTAAAATAAATAACTAATAAAACTAAAAAAATTTTAATCAAATTGTTATAGTTGTTGATTTGAAACGATTTACAAAAAATTGACTCAAAGAAATATAAGCAAGAAATTAATGGATATAAAAAACCTGTTATAACAATCCAATCAAAAAAGTGATAATAATCGACTCCTTTGTTAAATATAAAGCAGAAAAATATTGTAGATAATATTGAAGATACAAATGTAAAATAAAAGAATCTAAAAGGTTTATCTTTAATAATAAAAAAAAATAATGTGTTAAATAAAAATAAAAAAATAAATTTCTTTCCTAAAAAGAAATTTTTAAGATAATCAATTAAAATTATTTTTTGATTTGGATTTAAATGAAAAACACCAAGTCTTTCTATATAATCTGGTTCTGAATAATACATTTGAAATTGAAAAACTAAAACAAATGATAAGAAAATTATTAGTGAGCTAAAAAAAATTTTAATATTCTGTAAAATATAATTTAAAAAAATTTTTTTAAATTTTAATAAAAAAATAATAATAAATAAAAAAAGCTCTATAAAAAAAAGATAAAAAAGAGCATTAATGGTAATACCCATTAAGATTGATAAAATTAATAAATTTCTGTTATAATTTTCTTTCTTTAAATAAAAATCCAAAGCAAAGTAAATAAAACTAAAAAAAAATAAATTTGATATAATAGGTCTTGGAAATCTCAATGAATAAAATTTTTGTAGATTAACACGCAAATTATCTAATATTTCAATTTTAATAAAAGCTAAATCAACTAGTAGTGTGGGTAGCGTAAAAAGTAAAATGGAGCAAAGTATCGAAAAAATGTTTGAAAATTTTAATTTTATAAAAATTTTATAAAAAATTAGTATAAAAAAAGCTGAACAAATTATTTCTAAAATTATAAATGAATAATTTCCAAATATCTTAAAAAAAAATGAATTAATAAATAGACTAAGCGCTGGGAAAGAAATCATTTTCAAATTATCTAAACTATCTGAGTAAGATGGGGAAAAATTTAATTCAGAAAACGCTTTGATTATAGGATAATACGTTGTATCTGAGCTATCGTTTATAATTCTAAGAATTATATCCTCATCAAAATATAGATAGGATAAAATCCATTTTAGGGTAACTAGTGAAAGAGATAATATTAATGCTATTAAAAAAAAATATTTATTTTCATAATTTACAATTTTATTCATTATTTTTTAATTAATATTAAGTGTATTTTTGATAAGTATTAACTATATATTATATACCAATCTACTTTCTCGTTAAAATATTTTAGTTTAAGATTGATTAATAGAGCTAATTAAATTAAAAATTCGCTTAGAAAATAGTGCCCTTGTAGCTCAGTTGGTAGAGCAATTGATTTGTAATCAATAGGTCCGCGGTTCGAATCCGTGCGGGGGCACCACACACCAAGTAAAAAGTTTCGTAAACACTTTTTTT
>MDSV01201555.1_pt1 | contig 11656 bp, 9 predicted proteins | sample 810851 | NCBI WGS metagenome assembly MDSV01 (sample SAMN05326640, study PRJNA326480) | marine metagenome | isolation source: seawater | place: Atlantic Ocean: North East | collected 2012 | reverse complement strand
TCTTAAAATTTTAGGATTAAAATTTTTAATCTGAATATCATCTTCTGCGACTAAAAAAGTATTAAAGGGACTATTTATAGCGTATTCAAAAATATCTAAATAACTTAAAAAACAAGCAATTTGGCTTGGAATTAATACATTATTATTACAGTTACAAGAAATGCTTCCACAACGAAAACATGGAGGAAATGTAATGACTTTGTTGTTAGTGAAAATAGATTTTACTCTTTCATTTTCTTTAGTAACGCCTTCAAAGAATTGAAATTTATCTAATCCCACACTACATAATTCTTTTGTTGCTGATTTTTGGCGATCTATTTCATTTTTTAACGTTAAACATAAAACCTTCTCAAATCCATTCCATAATTCATTTAAATTGATTTGCGACATTAACTTATTGTAAGTTTATTAGAAGTATTTTAAATTTAATCAAAAAATAATGCAAAAAAATATATTTTTACTTTGGTTGCAAGGATGGGATAATGCTCCCTGGATGCAAAAACAAGTTCTTCAATCATGGCAAATAAATAACCCTGATTGGAAATTGTGTTTGCTTGATTCTCATAATATAAAAGATTATCTTCAAGATATAGATTATATATATGATCCTAGCAAATTTATTTCTCCTCAAGCTAAATCAGATATTATTAGATTAAGTTTGTTAAAAAAATATGGGGGTGTATGGGCTGATTCAACTTTGCTTTGTATGCAACCTCTAAATGCCTGGGTATCTAATATCCTTAAATATAGTGGTCTATGGATGTACCATGGCCATGGTGCAGGACTTGATTCAGATTGGGGCCCAGCAAGTTGGTTTATCTTGTCTGAAAAGAATGGTGCATTAATAAGTAAATGGAAAATTAAATGTGATCTTTTTTGGCAAAATAATAACTTTACAAAAAATTATTTTTGGATGGATGGACTTTTTAAAGAGTTGTTAAATGAAGATAAAGAATTTAAATTATTATGGCAAAAAACCCCTTTCTTATATTGTGAAGAGATTGGTTCTGCACATTCATTAAGCTCTTATAATTGTAAAATGGAGGAAGATACAAAAATCCTCAAAGAAATACTTAAATCTAAGCCACCTTATGTAATTAAATTATCCAGTAATTTTGAAAGAATGTTTAATGAACTTAGCTCAAATAAATTCAAGAGATCAAATGCTTATTATGCAATTAAGCTTTCAAAAAGAAAATTTATTTATAAACATGAATTTAAAAAACCTTTATCTTTTCCTAGTCCTATAAAAAATAAAATAAATTTATTATTTATACTAAAAAAAATACTCAAAGATTTATTTTTTTACTTTATGAAATCAAAAATCTTTAGGATTATATTTAATTACTATATGAAATCAAGAAATGTTTAGAAATTTATTTATATTTTTTTTAATTTGATTTAATCCTTGAAAAAATAAAAATAAACCTTAATAGCAGTTTTTATTTTTAAATAAACTTGTTATTATAAAGATCTATTAAATTAAAATTTTGGTTCACATAAAAGAAAAGAACATAATATTTGTGCATATTCCTAGAACTTCAGGTACATCAATCGAATCAAGTTTCAGAGTTAATTTAGATAATTTGAATTATCAAAAACATTTAAGAGCTAGTCAAATAAAAAAAATAGTTGGTGAAAATGTATGGTTAAATGCATTTAAATTTTCTATTATAAGGAATCCTTGGGAGAGGGTTATATCTCTTTATCATCAAAAGGCTTTTGCTTCTATTAACGTTATTTCTAGGAAATCACTCTACTATTTTTTAAAAAACTATGAACCAAAATCTTGGGAAAATGGATATACATGTTCAGATTATTTAGATGAAGATTTAGATTTTATAGCTAAATTTGAGGAAAGAGAAAATGATTTAAAATTTGTAAGTGATAAAATTGGGATTTCTTTGATTAATAATAAGCATGAAAGAAAAGGCAAAAAAAATAAAAATTGGAATTTTTACTATAATGAGAAAACATTTGAAATAGTATCAAATCTTTTCAAAAATGACATAAAAAGATTTAATTACGATGAATCATTTTTTTTTAGGAAAGTATTTCAGAGGAAAAGTTTATTTGATTTTAGATCAATATTTTGATCGACTTATCCGTTTTTATTTTCTATTTCCAAGAAATTTACCAAATATTCTTTTTTAAATGATAGGTCATGATCAAAATTGCTTTTTATTGTTAATGGTGAATAGGAGTATTCTTTCCAATTTTTAAATAAGTTTCTTAGGGTTTTATCTTTTATTGACTTAGCGAATAAATCTATTTGATCATTAGGTTGATTGAAAGATTCTAATGAGCGGTCTTCATGCAATTCATGCTTTGTATTCTTTGCATAAAGATCTTTAAAAAAAATTGATCTCTTTGGGAAAAGAACATGTGCGATAAATTGGCTGTACCACATTGACTTACTAGAACCATGGTTCCAGGTAGGAAACATTATATTAGCAAAGTCAGATCTGAAAAATTGGACACATTGATCTCCACCTTTCATAGGTAAAACATATTCTATATATTTCTTTTGATAGCCTTTCCATGCATCGCTTGGAATACTTCCATGAATTGGTTTGTATTTGATAAGTTGCTCTCTAATTATTTCTGCAGGGTTTTGATTGTCTTTACAGCAAAAATCAACATCATCATCTACAAAAATAAAATAGTCAAATTTATTTTTATATTCATTAAATAATAAGCTTCTTCCTTCACTCCAGCATACATTTTCTTTGAATAAATCTGCTTGATCATCATTTTTATTATTTTTCCAATTCAAACGATAACAATCAGAAAATGCAGTTTTAAATATTTTCTTTCTATTTTTAGCTAATTCACAATTAGATTCTGAGCCTTGTTCAAGTATGCAAAATAATTTATTTTTTCCTTTTAGATAACCAATTTGATAAGAATTATTTTTGTAGATTGAAAGATCTTTTTGGAGTTCAAGAACTTGTTTTGATGCTTTCAAACCAGCTAAATACCCCTTAAATATTAATTTAATTAGTCTAAATTTACTACGAATTATTTGTTTCAATTTTTTATTAGTTTAAATAATAATAATCACTTATTTTAAAAAGGAAAAGTTTTATGAAGTTTTCAAATTAATTTAAATTATGTTCTCGTAAAATAACATATAAGTTTTTGTATCAATAAAGTATAGTAAATTTTTAAATAATAGGTTTTGCAATTTCAAAATTAAATTAATTAAATATATTTCCAAATTAATTTTTTTTTGATAAGTTTATTATGTTAGGGATAATGAATTTGATACTAAGCAAGAAATCCAAAAACTTTAACATACTATATTCAGTTGTTTTTTTATCTAATGCTCTAAGTAAAGATAGGAAGTCGCAATTATTAATAACTATTTTTGTGAATATTTTTGCATCCCTATCAGAGATGCTTATGTTGGCTTTGGTTATACCTTTTCTGAATTTATTAATTAATCCTGATAGCTTAAAAAATACCATTTTTTTTAAAGACTACATCATAAACAATAATATAAATGAACCTATTAGCTTAATAACCCCCCTTACATTAATATTCATTGTTGTGATTATTATCGCAACTTCTGTAAGGATTTATTGTCTAAATTTAACCTTAAGGAGTGCATCAGATGTTTCTATTGATATAAGTTCAAAACTTTATAACAATATTTTAAATCAAACTTTTGAAGAACATATAAAAGTTAATAGTGCCAATGAAATTGCATATTTGACTAGTTATTTAACTAAATTATTGAACTCGATAATAGCCTTTTTAACTATTTTTAGCTCTGGCTTAAATTGTCTTACAATCATTGTTCTTCTTTTATTTGTTAACTCCATAGCAACTTCATTCTCAATACTTTCAATTATTTTAATTTATTTATTAATATCAAAAAACTTATCAAATAAATTAGTCAATTATGGAAAAATAGTAGGAACCAATAGTAAGTTGAAAGTCAAATATTTACAGGAAGGCCTAAACTCTATAAGGGATATTATTTTAGATAATTCTTATTCAATTTTTTTACGAAAATTTAGAAATACTGAAACTTTAATTAGGAAAAATGCCATAAAAATAAAGTTTTCGCAGGGTTTTACCAAGCCTGCTATTGAAGGTCTAATATACATTTTTATTGCCGCTTTTTCATGCATAACAATAATTTCAACTGATAATAGTACTGGTTTATTGGCTTTCCTTGGCGTTTTTGGAGTAGGTGCTAAAAGATTAATTCCTAATATTCAAAAGGTTTATGATAGTTCAGTTATATTGAAATCTAATTCTCCGCAAGTTTCTAAAATTATTGAACTTTTGCATGCAAAGAAAAAAACTGATATTAATAAAATAAAAATTAATCATAATTTTTTTTCAAGAGAAATAAGATTTGAAAATGTTTTTTTCAAATACTCTACTTCTGAAGACTATGTACTCGAAGATATTAACTTTCAAATAAGAAAAGGAGAAAAGATAGGATTAGTTGGGAAGACAGGCAGCGGCAAAAGTACTCTTTTAGATATATTAATGACCTTTTTAAGTCCCTCTTCAGGAAATATTTATTTAGATGGAAAAAGTATTTTAAATAGTAAAACAAGGTTTTATTCGTGGAGAGCATTAATTGCCCATGTGCCTCAAAATATTTTTTTATTTGATACAACAATTGAGGAAAACATTACAATGCTATCAACTTCTGAAATCAATTCTAAAAAGCTAAAAAGATGTTTAGATGCTTCTCAACTAAATAATTTAATCAGCAATTCCAGTAATGGCATAAAAACAAAAATAGGGGAAAGAGGTAAATTATTAAGTGGTGGAGAAATACAAAGAATTGCAATAGCAAGAGCTTTATATAGAGATTCTAAGGTTTTAATATTTGATGAAGCCACTAGTGCATTAGATAAGCAAACAGAAAAAGATATTATGGAATCAATAAATTATTTTGATAAGGATATTACGATAATCTCAGTAGCTCATAGAATATCTTCTTTATCTAATTTTGATAGAATTTATAAGATAGCCAATAAAAATTTAAAGCAAATATAAATTTTTAAAATATAAAAATATAAATATAAATTTTATTTTCTAATAAAGTTGAATTAAATATTTTCTTTGTGAAATTAAGCTTTGCATAGGTTTGGATGGTAAAAGAAAATCTCCCATATCAGGAAGGATTACTACTTTTTTGATTAATGATTTTGCATGTTTGCATTTTTCAAGTAATAGATCAGAAAATTTAGCAGTAACTTTGACAGAATTATTATTCCATAAAATCTTAAAAAAATACTTCATTTTCTCTTTTTTATTTGATAGTGTGACCGAACTATTTTTGTGATTATTATAAATCCAAGAGAACTCTTCGCCAGTAGAAATATTATTTGAATTCATAATTAGAGGAATTGTTGGAAATGCTGGATATAACCTTTCTGAAATTCCTTCAAGTCCAGATGCATCATCAAAAATTAGAAATTTAAATCCTTTTTTATGACTTTCAATTATTCTTTCCGCAGCATTTATATGATCATCAAAAAATACTAAAGATCTTAATTTTGAAACATCACCAAAATCAATTTCAGAAAAGTCTTTATTATCTATAAGCTCGCATTTAGAAATTAAATCATTCGTTAATTTTAAATTTTTCAAATTAGGATCTATTCCAATTATCTTTGCATTTTTTAAAGATGATATACTTGCAAAAAGTGAACTTCCTATAAATACCCCAGATTCTATATATTTTTCAGTTCGATAAAACTTATGCAGACACCATAATAGTAAAAAATCTTTTTCAGGTATGCCTCCTTTTAAAAATAAATTTAAATTATAAGCTATTTCAATATTATCAGTATATTCTTTGGTTAAATTATCGAAATTAATATTTTTGTGAGAGTATTTAAAAAATTCTTTGTAGAATTCAAAACATTCTTTAATAGCTAATTTTATAAACTTTATTCTAAGTGATGGACTTATTTGATTTGAAGAATTGAACTTATTGGGTTCTCTTTTTAAAGGGCATTTACTCATTCCCATGAGTAGTTTATCTTCCAACATAATATTAAATATATGTAAAACATTATCATAAAAATAGTTATTATTAGTTTGGTTTGATTGTTAAAATTTACTTAAAATGAAAATCTATTCTAAATGAGCACTTTAATATTTAAATTAATTAAATTTTGATCTGTTTACGAAAATATGAAATACATTCTTGTATTAATTATTAATAAAGTAAAACAAGTTTTTTCTTTAATTTTAAAAAAAAGAAATAAACAAAAAAGTTTGATTTATATACATATAGGAAAATGTGGTGGAACTTCCATGCTTAATAGCTTTAAAGCTAAAAATAATAGAATCAAAATATTTCATATGGATAGGCCAAGATTAGTAGGAGATTTTGATTCAAATCAATATTTATTTTTAGTTAGAAATCCATTAGATAGATTTGTCTCGGCTTTTAATTATTCAAAGAATATTATTGAATTTGATACTAGTAAATTAAATGCTATTGAATTAAATATTGAAAATTGTCCAGCACCTTTTTGGATTAAGAGAAAAATAGAAAATAATGGTTTAGTTTTTAATAAGGCATATGATGAGTTAATTAATACATTCAAAACTGCTAATGATCTTGCAGAGTCTCTCTCATCTAATAATAAATTGATTAGAAATAAAGCGCATAAACTTATGGTAAATGAATGTCAGCATATTTTTAAGGGGATTGGTTGGTATCTTCACAATGGAATGTTAATAAGATTAATTTATAAAAATATTATTTTTGTTGGAAGGCTTGAGTATCTTAATAACGATATAGAAAAATTTAACAAAAAGATATTAGATAGTTCGTTGGTAAAAAAAGAAAATTATAAATTTAATCAAGAAGTAGTACATTTAAGAATGAATAAAAATAATTATGATAAGAGACTAAGTTCTTTAGCGATTAGAAATTTAAAAAAGTGGTATTCAAAAACAGATTATCTGGCTTTGGAAATTATGAATGAATATCGCTTAATAGATAATTACACTTTAGAAGAGTATAAAAATTACAAAAATAAAATTTAATAGAGATGATAAATTATTTAAAAAATTTATTTAAAAATTATTTACTTAATAATTCAGGGATCCAAAGACATATAATTTTAGCCGAATTCCCTAAATCTGGAGGAACATATCTGCATAGTATTTTAAATACTTTATTAAGTAAACAATATAAAGATGTTAATTACTCTAATATTTCTACTTTTTCAAATGGTATGGATCTTGATATGGTGAGTCCTTTGAATTATAAGTCAGTAATTGATAATTATACTAGAAGACAGATTTTAATAAAAACTCATAAAAAATGGAATTCTGGATTTCAAAAAATTATTTGTCTATACAGAGAACCAGTAGCAGTCTTTAAGTCTTTTTATAATATGAAAAGAAGCTATGGATATAAACCCTCATCATTCTCAGAATTTATTAGAGGGGAAAGAGGTGTTAAATTTTATACAAATTTCTATGAAAGTTATTTAAATACTCCTCAATATGTAAGGATTATGTTTGTAAACTATGATGAAGTAATTAAAAGTAGCCAGCTAATAAGCGATATTTTGTACTTCACATTTGGAATATTAATAGATAAAGAAGAAATTAATTATGTTCAAAAAAATAATAATTTTAATAAGGCTTTGGATTCCGAGATTAGATATGAAAAATATGATTTAAGGAGAATTGATAATAGAAGTATTAAGTTCGTTGGGAATAAAAAATTTAATAATGAAATTCAACAAAAAGATATTGAATATATAAAAAAAAGTACAAAAGAAATAAGAAAAAAACTTGGTTTTTAAGGAAAATTTTAAAATTAGTAAATAAATATGTTTTTCAAGCCATAATAATAATCTTATTTTTTATTAAAGCTTTATTAATATTATGAACTTATAAAAAAATTCTTTATTTAGAAGAATTTAGGGATTAACTATTTTATGCAATAATTAAATTATGTTAAATTTACGTAAAGGATTCATAATTCAAAAACCAGATTTATTGGGGTCCTTATCTGTATTATTAATAATTTTATCAATATCTACTCGTTTTTTTGGATTACCTAGACCTTTTTTTTATATCTTCTTTTTTGGTCTTTTCACTTCTTTGATATTAATTATTCCTAGTAGCAAATTCATTATCCCCAAAGACTTACCTATAATTGCATCTGCAACATTGTCTTTATCTTTACTTGGGGTATTAAATTTTTATTTTGAAATTGAATCTGAATTTTCTCAAATAGTTTTAATGCTGCTTGCAATATTGAGAATTTTTTGTTCAATTATGATTTTGTATATTATTAACAATTACTCTAAAAATTATTCATGGTTAAGTGTTCTAAATAATGTAATAAAATTAGCTATTTTAATAGGTGTCTTTCAGTGGTTAGTATGTTCTTTAGGATTATCAAATATTGCAAGTATACTTCAACCAGGCTATAGGATAATTGGCAGTTTTCCTATTTATAGAGTTAATGGTTTATTCCCGGAGAGCCAACATTTTGGAAGCGCATTAGTGGTTTATCTATTTTCAAATTATATTCTTTCAAGAACGATAAAGGATGATAAATATTTTTTCAATAATGAATTTAAAATATCAATGGAAGCAAGAAAGGAGTATTCAAGTATATTTTATAAGTTAGGTGTGTTTTTGGTTATTTTAGGAGGTAGTACAACGTCTTATGTGTTGATAATAATTTTATCTACTTATATTTTGTTAAAAAATATTTTAAATAAATACTTAAAAAATCCTATCAAGTCTCTAAATAGGCTTATTAATTTATTAATACCAAGCTCAAAATTATATTATAAAAATTTGCTGATTTTTATTTCTATTTTTATTTTCTTTATTTATTCTTTTGTTTTTAGTGGGGATAGAATTAAACAATTTACTGGAAAGCAAATTGCTAGAGTTCAAATGCTTGGCAGGTTAATATTATTGTCTGATGAAATAATTGATACAAGATTTGATGGTACACGCTCAAGAAGGGCTAGATCTTTTGAAAAAGCAGTTAACTATCTCAAAGATCCAACTATAGAATTACCCAAATATCAAGCTGATTCAATAGAGATATATACTGATGGATTATTATTCAATTTTATTAGATTCGGTTTCTTAGGCGCAATATTTCTTATGATATCTTTCTTGATTCCTCTATTCGCTCAAACAACTTATGTTGGTATATTAATGTTTTCATCGATTTTGATTTTGTATTGGGGTAAAGGAGTTACTTATCCTTCGCCAGATATATGCATTTTTTATATTTATTCGTATTTCGTAAACTTAACTTTATTTAAAAAACAATCAAATTAATTAGCAATCAAATTAAAAAGCTTATCAATTTAAACAATTAATTGGCAAAAATATTTTTATTAAGTTGAAAATCAAATGATTTAACTTTTATCAAAAATAGCACGATAGGTTATAAATTTTTATTGTTTTGCAATCGCACCTTTACCACTTAAAACCAATTTAATTGTTTTGAGCAAAATTACAAAATCCAGCAAAAAAGAAAAATTTGCTAGATAATATAAATCATAACTTAATTTTTCTTCAGAATCCTTTAATGATGCTCCATATGGGTAATTAACCTGGGCCCATCCAGATAATCCTGGACGTATAGAATATCTTAGATCATAAAAAGGAATATTATCAATTAGCAGGTGATCTATTTCAGGTCTTTCAGGCCTTGGCCCTATTAAGCTCATTTCTCCTTTTAAGACTGAAATCAGTTGAGGCAGTTCATCAATTCGCATGATTCTAAGCCAATTTCCTATTTTAGTTATTCTTTGATCATTTCTTTTAGACCATTGAAGTCCATTTTTTTCTGAATCAACGTACATGGTTCTTAGCTTCCAAATTTTAATAGTTTTCTTGCGGTAACCTGTTCTATCTTGAAAATAAAGAATTGGCCCTTTATCTTCCAAATATATTGCTAAAGATGAAAGAAGTATAATAGGAGAAGTTAAAGTTAATAATAAAATTGAAACTACAATATCTCCAATCCTTTTTAGTTTTAAATCTTTATAGTTTTTAACTTTAAAATAACTTCTTTTTATTACATTATCATGATTCAATAGTCTTATTGGTAGTTTCTCCATGAGATTCTCACATAAATCTAGAAATGTAAAAACTTTAATTCCATTATTATTAATTAATTCAACTATCTTAAGCTGTTCTGAAGAAAACTTTTTAATATCATCAATAATAAGACCCTGTATCTTAATTCTCTTAGTTAATGATTTATCTAAAGAATTTATTTTAATTAAGTTTAATTTAAGTTTATTTTCTTTAATATAAAGTTTTATGCTTGAAAAATTTTCTTTTGAGCCAAGATATACAAAATTAGAGTTCTTAGAATCATATAAAAATATTATTTTTATAAATAAATATTGAATCAAATAGCTAATAAAACTATAATTAAGCAATAATAAGACTAACTTTAATGATATTGTGTTTTTAATTAGAACAGTACCAATAAAGTAATAAATAAAAAAAGAAAATAGTAATATGATAATTAATACATAAATTAGATTTTGAATATTTTCTTTTTTGTCTTGAAGTCTATCTATATTTTTAAATTTCCCGATATTATATCGGCCCATTATGTAACTTGATATTGTCCAAATACCTAAGATAATTGCAAGAATATAATTAAATTCTATTTTAAAAATAAGGTAAATAAGGAGAAATGTTATTGAATCGATTATTGCAGAAGTGACAACTCTTATCCTGCGTATAAACCAAAAAGGTAAATACTTTTTGCAAAAATATTTGCAAAAATTTATTAGAATGAAAACAAGATTAGTTAGTTTATTACTATTAAAATTCATTAAATCTATCTCAATTTATAATTATTCAAATCTTTTTTGATTGTTTTGATAGTAGTTTTGATGCCTTCATTTAATTCAATATTTGGTTCCCATCCCATTTCATTTAATCTAGATATGTCTAATAGTTTTTTAGGAGTTCCATCAGGCTTACTATTATCCCATTCAATTTTGCCTTTATATGAAAATATTTCAGATATTTTGTTAGCTAAGTCTTTTATTGAAATATCCTTTCCAGTTCCAACATTTAGATAATAAAGAGGTTTATTTTCTAAAGTCTTAGGAGAATTATCAGAATCTGGATCCCATTTCTCTAATGCGAATAATGAGGCTTTACCTAAATCATCAACATGCATAAACTCACGCATTGGTGAACCAGTTCCCCAGCATATAACTTTTTTATATTTATTGACTTTTGCCTCGTAAAATTTTCTTAAAAATGATGCCATTACATGACTATTGGTGGGATGGTAATTATCGCCATAACCATAAAGATTGGTAGGCATGAGTGAGATTGCATCGAACCCGTACTGAATTCTAAGGGATTCACAAAGTTTTATACCAGAAATTTTTGCTATTGCGTACCATTCATTTGTAGGTTCTAGATGAGCAGTTAGCAAGCTTTCTTCTTTAATGGGCTGCTCAGCAAATTTAGGGTAAATACAACTACTTCCAAGGAAAAGAAATCTTTTTGCTCCATTTCTCCATGAGGCCTCAATCACATTGGTTTGTATTTTTAGATTTTCTAGTAAGAAAGTTGCTGGATTTAGAGAGTTAGCATGAATCCCCCCTACTTTTGCAGCAGCTAAAATCACAATATTTGGTTT
>MDSV01197701.1_pt1 | contig 11656 bp, 10 predicted proteins | sample 810851 | NCBI WGS metagenome assembly MDSV01 (sample SAMN05326640, study PRJNA326480) | marine metagenome | isolation source: seawater | place: Atlantic Ocean: North East | collected 2012 | reverse complement strand
TGGAATTCTTCCTTATAGATCTATAATTTTTGAAGAAAGAAAAGAAAATTCAATTAATCTTCCATCGCCAGTAATAAATTTTACGGATAAGTCTCCTTATACAAGAAAAACGCAATGGGATTTACTCCCAAATTCTAAAAAATCTTCAGAAAATTTTAAAACTATTACATATGAAAGACCTTGCTCAATGAATGAAAATCCTGGAGAATATTATTACCCAGTACAAACAATAGAATCAAAAAAGATTTATGAAAAATATAATAAATTATCAAAACTTGAGGAAAAAATTACCTTCTGTGGGAGGTCAGGGCTTTATAAATACATTGATATGATTCCTGCTGTAACTATTCATCAAAAAATAGCTTATGATTTTTTGAAAAATTGTAATTAAAATTAACTTTAAAAAAATAATTTATTTAATTTGCTTTATAAATTCTTGTTGAATTATTTAAATTTAGTTTTATTTTTCTTGGTAGGTTAAAGTGAGAAGTAAAAATTATTTAATAACTACGCTATTTAGAAAAATAATGCAAAATTATATTTCGTTTATTTTACCTACGCATAATGAGGAAAAGAATATAATACCAATAATCCAAAAAATTCTTAGTTTTGATAGTAGATATGAAATTGAAATTATTGTAATTGATGATAACTCAAAAGACAAAACAGAGTTTCTAGTTAGAAAGTTTTCCAGGAAAAACTATAAAGTCAGATTAATTAGTAGATTAGGAAGATATGGACTATCGAGTGCTATTAAAGAAGGCTGTCTAAACGCAAGTGGTGAAATTATTGCAGTAATGGATTCAGATGGACAACATGAAGTCTATTCAGTTTTTAATGCTATAGATAGCTTAATTAAAACCAAAAAAGATTTAATTATGGGTAGCAGATTTTTAAACAACTCTTCTATTAAAGGTTTAAGTAAAAGAAGGGAAGAGGGTTCAAATTTTGCGAACAAACTTGCAAGACTAAGTTTATCCAAAAATTATGCTACCTTAACAGACTATTTAAGTGGATGTTTTGTTTTTAGAAGGGATAATTGCATAAAATATATAAAATTAATTGATGTAAATGGATTTAAATTCTTATATGAATTGCTTTCTTTAAGTAAGGGGAAATTAAATATTTTGGAAATATCCCTAAATTTCCAACCAAGAAGATTTGGGAATTCTAAATTAGATATTGCTGTTATTTGGGATTTTAATATTTCACTAATTCATTCACTTTTAAAAAGGATAGTGCCCAGAAGAGCAATAAGCTTTGGAATAGTAGGATTGACAGGCATATTTGTTCAATTATTTGTTTTATATTTTTTAATGTGGATTACTAATTTTTCATTTATAAGGGTGTTACCATTTGCTGTAATAAGTGCTGCTAGTTCAAACTTTCTAATAAACAATTCATTGACTTTTAGAAATAAAAGATTAAAAGGTTCAGCACTTTGGATTGGATTATTAAAATTTTTACTTGTATCTTCCTTACCAGTTATTGCGAATATAGGTCTAGCAAGTTCTTTTTATTTTTATATATATTCAAATACTCTCCTTTCACAAATAGCAGGAATAATTGTTGTATTCATTTGGAATTATGCAGCCTCTTCAAGATTGGTCTGGAATAATTAAAACAATTAAATGAATTTAAACAAGATTTTTAATTTTCTATTCACTAAAGAAACAAAATTCTTTATTGGAAGTACATTATTTCTAACTTTAGCTTCTTCCCTAAGACATTTTTGGTTCAATTCGGCATCTTGGGATTTAGGTATTTTTGAGCAGGCTATCTTTCTAATATCTCAGGGTAAGCAGCCATTTAGTACACTATTGGGGTTCCATATTTTAGGAGATCATGGGGCATTAATTTTATATCCTTTAGCTTTATTATATAAAATTTTTCCCTCTACATATTTTTTATTTGTTTTACAAAGCTCTTCATTAGCAGCTGCTATTTACCCTCTAAAAAGACTTTCTAAATCAAATAAAATATCAAAAAAGAATCTCTATGTTAGTTACATAGCTTTTTTACTTTATCCAATAGTTTTTAATGTTAACATTTTTGATTTTCATCCTGAGGTAATAGCATTTCCTATCGTTTTAGATATCTTTGTCTCTTTAAAAACTAAAGAAATAATCCCTTTATGGAAATTGTTTTTAAAAATTTTCTTTATTTTAACTTGTAAAATTACTAACTCATTTTTAATATTTGGTTTTGGAATATGGTTAATTCTTAAAGGTTTTAGGCAATTAGGATATTTTATTATTTTTTTATCTACTGTTTGGTTTAACTTTATAGCTTTTTTTATAATTCCCTATTTTGGCAAAGAAAATGCAACTATATTTAGGCAAGCAGAAAAGTTTGGTTTAAATGATAATTTAATTTTCGATATTTCCACTTTAATACAAATTATTTCACAAGTATTTGTTCAAATATTTTCTATTTCAAATCTAGAATACTTATTTTTACTGATATTTCCATTTATATACATTCTTCTAAATAAAAAGCGTCTAAAATTTCTTTTTAATTTTATTCCTTTTACTCCACTAATTTTCTTAAATTTAATATCTAATTCGTATCCCATGAAAAATCTTGTTCATCAATATTCTTTATTTATAGTTCCCTTCATTGCAGTAAGTATTCAAGAAAGTTTATCCCCAAAATTAATTGAAGGAATAAAAAACTACCCAAAATGGTTTCAAAAAAGAAGCTCAAAATTTATTTTTTTCTGGTCTTTAGTAACTTTCTTAATTTTTTCAAGATTTACTTTTTTCTTTGGTCCTTTTCATAATCATTTTGAATCTGCTGCCTCTAGAAGAGAGGCGATTGGAATGATAAAAAATAATTCATCAATTTTAACTACTAATGATTTAGTACCTCACTTATCAAAAAGAAAAAATATTAAATTTACAGATTCTAAAATTAAGTACAACTTAGACGAATTTGATGAAATCTTGTTAGATCTTAAAGAACCTGGATGGCAATCAAATAAAGATTTTGTTGATGAAATTTATAAAAATCTTATAGCGAATAATCGATGGTCTCAGAAATATGAAAAAGATAATATTATTTTATTCGAAAAAATAAAATGAATTTTTAATTTTTAAAATAATAAAAAATTATTAAAGTTGATTATTTGTAAATAATATTTCTTATTTTATTTGAAAAATTTCTGAATGAATAAATCTTTTTAGTGCTTATAAATTGATTCTGAGCTATTTCAATAAGTTTTTTTTTGTCACACGAATACAAGTATCTAATGATTTTATTTAATTCATTTTCATTTGAATAAATGAATGCACCTGTCTTTTTTGCGATATCAATTAATCCTCCTTTATTGGAAACTATCGTTATGCATGATAAAGACATTCCCTCTATAGCAACTAATCCAAAAGGTTCATCCCATTTAGAAGGAACTAAAAAAATATTAATGAAATTATCATCAATAAATTTTTTAATATCTATAATTTCATTCTGAAAAAATATATTTGAATTTGATTTGTTTTTTAAATATGCTATCCATTCTTTATTTTCTAAACTCTCTCTACCTACTATATAAAATTCAATATTAGGGAAACTTTTACCAAGTGATAAAACAATATCCTGGCCTTTCTCTGGCTTTAATGAACCTATAATCGCAAACTTTAAAAAACCTTTATATTTGCCATGATTAAATCTGTTTTTAAATTTTTCAATATCAAACTCTTCTGATAATCCATTTTCAATAATGGATATTTTTTTTAAATTTAAAGGTAATATATTCTTCTTGAAATTTTTAAAAACAAAATTCGAACAAAATATTACTTTATTTGTATATTTCAATTGAGATATAAAAGAAATCAAAATTGACTCAACTAAATTGTATTTAGAGTGGATATGATAGTTAATTTTTTTATTTAAAAAAATTGATGCAACAACACAAATCAAAAATAATCTCGGGGCATTGCAATAAATAAGATCTGAAGATTTTATTACATGAAAATATTTACCAAAAACAGAAAAATTATTTTTAATTAATCGTAATGTGCTTAATATATTTTTTTTTTCATATTTAAAGTCATTTTCATTAATACCATATAGACAAATATTTTCATTTTCAAGATTCTTTATTTTTTTCTCTAAAGAACCTCCTTTTGGAAATATAACATTTATATTATTAGTTTTTTTTAGGGATTTTATTAAAGAAATTAAAATTATTTGACCTCCTCCTAGGTAAGAATATTGATCAAGAAATGTAACCTGCATATTTTGAAAATATTCTTTATGTTTTTAATCTTATTAGAAAAATTTTATTTATAAACTTTATGCTTATATTATTATTTAAGGTATCTGAAAATTTATTATTTTGTCAACAATTATTATTGCCAGATATAATGAAAATATTGATTGGTTATTAAAGTACCAAGATTTCAACGTAATAATATACAATAAAGGTAGTTTTATAGCTAATAAAGGGTTAGGGGAAATTATAACCTTGCCTAATGTAGGAAGAGAATCTCATACTTGGCTTTATCATATAGTTTCAAACTACCAAAATTTAGATGAAGTAAATATATTTCTTCAAGGTAGAATAGATGATCTTGGAGTATTAGCATATCAAGATTTATATAAATATCAAAATGAATGCATTAGAAAAGGGTTCTCTGTAAGAAGATTTGGAATATTAGGACCTTCTCATTGGGTTAAATATTTAGGTCTTGAAAAAAATTCCAAATACAAAGATCAACTTACCAATAAATCTCTTAAAGAACCAGAAATTAGTTTTAAAGAATTAGCTCAAACCTTCATTCCTAAAATCCCTCTATTCACTATTACCAATTATGGAGGTTGTTTTGCTGTTTCAAAAGAATTAATAAAACAACATAAAGTCTCTTTATATAAAGAACTTTTAGATATTTTATCTGCTAACGATAACCCACTAGAGGGTCACTACATGGAAAGATTATGGTGTTATTTATTCACAAAGAATAAATATCTTGCGAAAGGTTTTAGAGACGTATTACTTACAAATTATGAAAAATTAATATCTAGGAAACTATAAAATAAATAGGATAATGTATGAATAAAGGATAAATTATGGTAAGTGTACCAATATGCCCAGTTATTTTATGTGGAGGTTCTGAAAAAAGGTTTTGCCCTTTATTAAAAGGAACTTACCCTAAGCAATATGTCTCTCTTAGCTCTAAAAATGAACAATCATTACTTTTAAACACTATCAAACAATAAATTTTTAATTATCATCAATATAAATAATGTTGGCAAAAAGTCCCACATTTTTTTATATCACTTAGTTGAAAATTATAAAGATTTAGATGATGTAAATATCTTTTAACAGGTAAGAATAGATTAGCTTGGTTTCATGGCATATAAAAATCCTAATGATTACTTGAAAAAAATAAATAAAATGGATTTATTGCAAGCAGATATTGAATTTTAAGTCACCTTCATTGGGAATGGCATGTTGATGTAGATAAAAATAAAAAATATAATACTGAATGGGATTCAGGAATGATCTTAAGATCAAAAATTGGTTTTAGAAAATTTGCAAAAGAGTTATACGCTGAAATTCCAATAATTGTATCCATTTCTTATGGTGTAGATATTGCTGTAAAAAAAGAATTCATAAAAAGTTTTTTTATAAAAAAACTGCTCGATACTTTAAGTAAACATAAAAATCCTTTTGAAGGAAATTATCTTGAGAGGCTTTGGTGCTATATGTTTACAAAAAAAAGTTTTAAAAAATCAATATTAGATGTAATTAAAACCAAACATAAAAGATTTAAATTAAACTTTTCCAAAAAATTTGAAAAATATCTTTATGAGATTTAGAATTAAAATATGAAAAAAAAAAAGTAAAATAATACCAGTTATACTTTGCGGCGGCTCAGGATCAAGACTTTGGCCATTATCTAGAGAAAGTTTTCCAAAACAATATTTATCTTTAACAGAAAATAATAAATCACTTCTACAAAATACAATGGAAAGAATAAATCCATTAAGTAATATATTAAATCCAATATTAATTTGTAACGAAGAGCATAGATTTATTGTTGCCGAACAGATGAGAGAAATAAATACTACGCCTCTATCTATTATGTTAGAACCATTTGGTAGGAATACAGCACCTGCAATAGCCTTATCGGCAATAAAAGCATTAGAGCAGGAAAATGACCCAATATTGTTGATATTATCCTCTGATCATGAAATAAAAAATATTGATAAATTTATAACCGTTATTAAAAGAGGTTTAGAATATGCAGAGAGAGGAAAGTTAGTTACTTTTGGTGTCATCCCAACCAATCCAGAAACTGGATATGGATACATAAAAGCTGACTCCCCTTTTTTAGATGAAGAAATTATTGGAAAGAAAATAAAAGAATTTACAGAAAAGCCTGATTTAGAAACTGCCTCAAAATTCATTAAAGATAAAAGTTATACATGGAATAGTGGGATTTTTATTTTTCAGGCCAAATTGATAATCGAAGAGATTAAAAGATATTCACCTAATATTTTTGAGGCGTGTCAGAAAACGATTGAAAAAAGTCGTATGGATTTAGAATTCACTCGATTAGAAAATGACTCTTTTAAAAATTGTCCTGATGTTTCAATAGACCAAGCTGTCATGGAAAAAACGCAAAAAGGAATTGTACTTCCATTAGACGTTGGATGGAGTGATATCGGAAGTTGGCAAGCTGTTTGGGCAAACTCCAAAAAAGATAATGATGGAAATACTTTAAAAGGAAATATAATTGCAAATAAAACTAAAAATTGCTATCTAAGATCAGAAAAAAGATTGCTCGTTGGAATAGGTTTAAATGACTTAATAGCAGTAGAAACAAATGATGCAATACTAATCTGTGATAAAAGTCAAAGTCAAAAAGTTAAAAATATAGTTAATAATCTAAGAAAAAATAATATCTCAGAAGGGATAAGTCATAAAAAGATTTATAGACCTTGGGGAAACTATACTTCTATTTTTGAAGAAAAGCGTTGGCAAGTAAAACTAATTGAGGTTAATCCAGGTGGTAAATTATCCTTACAAATGCATCATCATCGTTCTGAACATTGGATAGTGGTGAGGGGTACAGCAAGAGTGGAAATTGATAAAGAGATAAATATTTTGTCAGAAAATCAAAGCACATACATTCCGCTTGGTATTAAGCATAGATTATCAAATCCAGGTAAGATTCCACTTAGCCTAATTGAGGTTCAAAGTGGTTCTTACGTTGGCGAGGATGATATAGTAAGATTCGATGATATTTACAATCGCTCAAGCTGAAAAATATGGCTTTCTTACATATAAAATATATAAAAAAAATCTCTTAAATTCTTTAGAAATATAAATTATAGGATATGACTTCTGGGATAAAAAACATTTGCTGCATAGGTGCTGGATATGTAGGGGGGCCAACAATGTCTGTTTTGGCAGACAAATGTCCAGAAATCCAAGTAAATGTAGTCGATCTTAATGTTGCAAGAATTAAGGCATGGAATTCCAGGGATTTATCAAAACTACCAATTTTCGAACCCGGATTAAAAGAAATAGTAGAGAGATGCAGAGGGGAAAACCTTCATTTCACTGATGAAGTTGAGAAAAAAATTTCTGATGCCGATATGATTTTTATTTCAGTAAACACACCAACCAAAACATCTGGAGTAGGAGCAGGAAAAGCTAGTGATCTAAAATGGGTTGAAGCATGTGCAAGAGAAGTTGCAAAATTTGCCAAAGGTCATACTATAGTTGTTGAGAAAAGCACCTTACCAGTTAGGACAGCAGAAGTAATAAAAAAAATACTTGAAGCTTCCGCATCTTCAGTTGCAGAGACAAAAAATGCAAGCTTTGATGTATTATCCAATCCAGAATTTCTTGCTGAAGGAACTGCTATAAAAGATCTTGAAGATCCAGATAGAGTTCTAATTGGAGGAGAGAACGAAAAAGCAATCGAAAAATTAAGTGATATTTATCAAAGATGGGTCCCAGAAGAAAAAATTCTTAAAACAAATATTTGGAGTAGTGAATTAGCCAAACTAACTTCAAATGCCTTTTTAGCACAACGAATAAGTTCCATTAACTCTATTAGTGCATTATGTGAGGCGACAGGTGCGGATATAAGAGAAGTTTCTAGAGCTATTGGAACTGATACAAGGATTGGTTCGAAATTTCTAACCTCTGGACCAGGATTTGGAGGAAGTTGTTTTAAAAAAGATATTCTAAATTTAGTTTATTTATCAAATCATTTTGGCCTTCCAGAAGTAGCTAATTTTTGGGAAGAAGTAGTCAACTTAAATAAATGGCATCAAAATAGAATTTCTAAATTAATAGTTAAGAAACTTTTTGGAACTGTCTCTGGTAAAAAAATTGCAATCTTAGGATTTGCATTTAAAGCTGATACAAACGATACTAGAGAATCTGCAGCAATCTCAATATGTAAAGATCTTTTAGAGGAGGGTGCATTGCTAAAAATTAATGATCCAAAAGTCTCCCCCGAGCAAATTTCTCAAGATCTATCACAGAAAATCTTAACTGACAAAATTAACAAAGTTAAAAATCCAATAAATCAAACGAATGAATGTTGTTACTTCTTTTCAGATATTAATAAAGCTATAGATGGAACAGATGCTGTAGTGATTTTAACTGAATGGGAAATATATTCTAAAATTAATTGGTCTGAAGTGTGTAAAACCATGAGAAAGCCCTCTTGGATTTTTGATACTAGATCTTCAATTTCAGATGAAACTTTAAGAACTATCAAGAAATATGATTTAAATATTTGGCGAATAGGTGATGGGTCGGTAAAGTAATTTAAATGAAAATAGAAAAGACTAAAAAGATTGCTTTAATAACTGGGATTACCGGACAGGATGGTAGTTATCTGGCAGAATTTTTATTAAAGAAAGGCTATGAAGTCCATGGCATAAAAAGAAGAGCAAGTAGTTTTAATTCTTCAAGAATTGATCATCTTTATCAAGATCCACATGAAAACAAATTAAATATTATTCTTCATTACGGCGATTTAACTGAGAGCACAAATATATTGAGAATTATTAAAGAGATTCAACCTGATGAGATTTATAACTTAGCAGCACAGAGTCATGTTTCAGTCAGCTTTGAAATACCAGAATATACAGCAAATTGTAATGCTCTAGGTACATTAAGAATTTTAGAGGCTGTTAGAGTCCTTGGGCTTGGGGGGAAAACAAAAATATATCAGGCAAGCACAAGTGAATTATATGGATTAGTAAAAGAAATTCCTCAAAATGAAAAAACACCTTTCTATCCAAGAAGTCCCTATGGAGTATCTAAGCTATTTTCTTACTGGATAATTATTAACTATAGAGAGGCATATGGTATTTTTGCTTGTAATGGAATTCTTTTTAATCATGAAAGCCCTAGAAGGGGGGAAACATTTGTTACCAGAAAAATTACAAGAGGATTATCAAGGATTGATGCAGGATTAGATTCTTGCATCTACATGGGAAATTTAGACGCACAAAGAGATTGGGGCCATGCGAAAGATTATGTAGAGATGCAATGGTTAATGCTTCAACAAGAATCACCTGACGATTATGTTATTGCATCTGGGAAGATGGAAACAGTTCGGAACTTTATTGAATTAAGCGCTAGAGAACTTGGATGGAATAATTCTCAAAATGAATTAGCAATTATTTGGGAAGGAGAAGGATTAAATGAAATAGGGAAGAGAGCTGATACAGGATCTATTGTTATAAGAATTGATAAAAGGTATTTCAGACCTACTGAAGTTGATCAATTAATGGGTCAATCAAATAAAGCCTTCAAAAAGCTTGGTTGGGAACCTAAGACCTCCTTAATTAAATTAATTTCAGAAATGATAGCTAAGGATAAAGAGGATGCTCTTAAAGAATCTATTCTCTTAAAAAAAGGGTTCAAAAGTATATCCCCTCAAGATTAGTTAAATAATTTATGTCTAAAGTTATTCTTAAAAAGGATAAAATTTTAATTGCAGGAGCTCATGGTATGTCAGGTTCTGCAATATGCAGAAAGTTATTAGAAAAAGGTTATTTAAATCTTCAAACACCAACTAAAAAACAACTCGATTTTTCAAATCTTCAAGATACAATTAATTGGTTTAATGAAAATGATCCAAAAATTGTAATCATTGCAGCTGCAAAAGTGGGTGGGATACTTGCTAATCAAACTAAACCAGCAGATTTTATTCTAGAAAATATAAAAATCCAAACAAATATTATTGAGACAGCTTGGAGGAAAAATGTTAAAAAATTAATCTTTCTTGGAAGTAGCTGCATTTACCCAAAATCATCAGAGCAACCCATTCAAGAAGAATCTCTTCTAAAAGGTCCTTTAGAAAATACAAATGAATACTACGCTATTGCAAAAATTGCCGGTATAAAATTATGTAATGCTCTTAGAACACAATATGGATTTAATGCTATTTCCCTGATGCCAACAAATCTTTATGGACCTGGTGATAATTACCATGATACTAACAGTCACGTTTTAGCAGCTTTTATTCAAAGGTTTTACAAAGCAAAAAAATATTCTAAAAAAATTGTCACATGTTGGGGTTCTGGCTCACCATTTAGAGAATTTATGCATGTAGATGACTTAGCCTCTGCTACTGTTTTTTTGTTGGAGAACTGGGACCCTAGCTCAAAAGATGCTCCAAAAGACTCCTATGGGAACCCTCTTTATCATCTAAATATTGGGACAGGCAAAGAAATAACAATTAAAAATTTAGCTGAAAAAGTTGCAAAGTTAATTGGGTACAAAGGGGATATTCTTTGGGATCCAACCAAACCGGATGGAACTATAAGGAAATTACTGAATGTAAATAAAATAAATAAACTTGGTTGGAAAGCATCTATAAATTTAGATGAAGGTTTAGAAAAAACAATCTCAAATTTAAATCTTTAAAAATAAAAACTTTTAGTAATTTATATTATTTTGATTTTTGTGCCACCGCCAGCCATCTCTACACATGTCATTAAGTGTTCTTTTGGGTTCCCAATTTAATAATGAAGTAGCCAATTTATTATCTGCAATGGAGATTGCTATGTCTCCAGGCCTTCTTTCTTTAAATTCATAATTAATTTTGCAATTATTTGTCTTTTCAAAAATTTTAATTAATTGAATAACACTAGTGCCTTTAGATGTTCCCAAATTAAGATTTACAAAATTTCCATTTTTTGAAGACAAATATTTTAATGCTGATAGGTGTCCCTCTGCCACATCCATTACATGAATATAATCCCTTACTCCCGTACCATCAACAGTGGGCCAATCATTTCCATATATATATAGATTTTTCCTCTCGCCTATAGCTACTTGATTAATGTATGGGAACAAATTATTTGGTATTCCTTTTGGATCCTCTCCCAACAAACCAGATTCATGTGCACCAATAGGATTAAAATATCTTAAATTTGCTATATTCCAATTTTCAATATCACTTTGGTAAATTGTTTTCAGTATTTTTTCAATTGTTGCTTTAGTCTCACCATATGGATTTGATGGATTAATTTCGGTATCTTCTTGAAATAATTTTTGATTTGTTGTTCCATAGATAGTTGCACTGCTACTAAAAACAATTGTTTTGCAATCGTAGCAATTCATTATTTTAAATAAATTTATTGATCCACTTACATTTACTTCCCAATACTGAAG
>MDSV01239073.1_pt1 | contig 11658 bp, 9 predicted proteins | sample 810851 | NCBI WGS metagenome assembly MDSV01 (sample SAMN05326640, study PRJNA326480) | marine metagenome | isolation source: seawater | place: Atlantic Ocean: North East | collected 2012 | reverse complement strand
TAAAATGTAGATAAACTCATAAATCCAGGATTATAAACTGTAGTATCAGCGCCTAGCACTTCATTCCAATTACTTCCATTAGTAGAAAACTCCCATTGATATGAAAAGTTATTATCTCCACCATAACAAACTGTGTCCATGTAAATTGGTGTAGCTAATGAATCGAAGCATAGAAATTGATCATTTTCAATATTTCCAGCAATAACAATTGGCAATACTATAACCTGAGAGGTATTGGACAGTAATTGTCCACAGCCTGAATTTGACACATAATTTACCCTGTAATAGGTTGTGTCAGTTAATAAAGAAGGATTGTATGAAGGACTATTATTTCCAGGGATACTTGTCCAATTAATATTATCATTAGAATAACTCCACTGATATGAATATGGTGTATGACCACCACTTGGCGGGATAATTGTATTTATAATATTTGCATCTGTATTATAACAAATAGTATCCGTTGTATTTATAGCACCGGTAATAAACTCCGCATATACATTAATCATTAAAGAAGAAGTCTCAACAGTTCCACATCCAAAATCTGAAATAACAAGCGCGCGGTAAAACCTTGTAGAATCTAAAACAGGTGGTTGATATACAATATCATCTGAAAATGGAATATCTGACCATATATTATCATCTAATGATTCTTGCCAGATATAAGTATAATTTCCATCTGCTCCAGATGGTAAAACTGTAAATGATAATGAATCGGGTTGTGAATTATAGCAAATATTTTGACTAGAGCTTATAGCACCAGAAGACAATGAACTATAAACATTAACATGTACAACATTAGAATAAACCGGACCACAACCAGATTGAGAAACTGTTTTTACTCTGTAATAATGATCTACTAATAAATTTGAGGGAGAATAACTTAAGCCAGTCAATATTGGTTGCCAGCCATTTGAACCATTAAGAGAAAATTCCCAAGTGTAAGAGTTAGAAGTAAGAATTCCACCTCCTTGAGATAATTGTGTAATATTTAATGTTTGTGGAGATGTATCGTAACAAATATCTTGATTATCAGAAATTATTGCTGGAACTAAATCATTAAAAACTGAGTCAACAACGAAATTAGTTTCAACAATTCCACATCCAAAATCAGATGTAACTTCTAATCTGAAATATGTTGTTTGAAATAATGCTCCGGGCTGATAGGAATTAGAATTATTTGATCCAATAATATTATTCCAAGATATTCCATCATTTGAAGATTGCCATATGGTAGAAAAAGAACCATCAGCTCCACTAGAATTAACATCTACATAATGAGCTAGAGGAACATCTCCATAGCATAAAAATTGATCGTCTAGTATACTACCTGGATTAATAGGATCAAAAACAATAAGATTTAAATAAACTAATGAATCGCATCCGTTTAAGGCAATTAAAGTGTCAAGATAATTTCCAGTAGAATTATATAATGATGAACCTATTGTAAAATTATCCCAAGAACATATTGAAATATTTAAAGTAGTATCTATAATTGATGGTTGAGTTATAATTTGTGAAATAGAAGTTGAGCATAGATTTGAATCAGTTACCGTTACTGAATATGAACCGGCTGATAGATTAAAAATATCCTCTGTAGTATCACCAGTAGACCACAAAAAGCTTAATGGATTTGTTGTAGAAGATAAATCAATATAGCCATCATTTCCTCCAAAACAACTAACATCTCCACTAGTAATATTCAAAATAGGAGAATTATAAATAATTAAATCTAAATTGGCAACACTATCACAACCATTAGAGCCTGTAAGGGTAATTAAATATGTTCCGCTATTAAAATAAGTTGTTCCATTCCACAAATAAGAATCACAAGATGTTACGCTTGAAAATGAACTAGTACTATAATTACAACTACCATCATCAATTGTTGCTAATGAATCATAATTACAAGCATTTGGATCTGTACAACCCAAAATAGTAGGATTTGAAACAACAATAATACCTTTCATTCCTAAACTAACATGCAGCTGACATACATAATAATAAGTTTTAATAGTATTAAAAATAATGGTTGTATCAGCACCAAAACCAAGATTAAAACCTCCAACTAATGGATTAGACCCATTAATTGAATAAGTTAATGAATCAACTTCTACAGCGTTATGAGAAGTACTTAAAATAAAATTAACAGAGTCTCCTGTATTTATATTTAATGTATCAGGAACAAAATTTAAACCTGATGTAGTTATAATATTTTGTGAGAAAGTATTTAAACTTAAACTAAACAGAAAAAGGAAAATTAACTTAAGATGAAACTTCATTTTATATTTTTAATACAAATCGAGTAAACGCAACTACTTGCGTTTATTTAGCAATTTTTTTGTTAAATATAAAAAATAAAAAAGTAATAAGATAAAAAAAACTATTATTTAGAAAGTATAGACTTTAAAGGGTATCTTATGCAAGAGTAATTAACAAGTTCAGCTTCAATTTTTCCAGCCCATATTTGTGTTTCAACTTTTAAAAGTATATGATTTTGATCATTAGTAATCCACACCTTCATTCTCTCACCATTTTCAAAAACTCTTCCCTCCTGCATTAATGGCTTAAACACCAAACATTCGATATCTCCAAAATCTGTTTTTAAAGTGTCTTTTTGTAAATATTTAATTTCAAGAAAATAATTTTCCTCGTCCATAAAAATTGGAATAATAAATTTATCATCAATTTTCAAATCATTACCATTAAAAGTTCTAGCAAAAAACAATGCAGACAACATGTCCTGGCTAAAGCTATGAATTTTATATAATGTATCTTCTGAATAAACAAAACTATCTGTGTGATTAAAATCATACAATTGTTTCTTTTTAAAGCCGCCCTCAGAGATATCTCTTCTAAATTTAACGGGTAAGACGGAAGATGTATCTAAAAATGTTTCATAGGTATCTCTAACTTTAAAAAAGATATCAAAAAATGGAGTTGTTTTTCCAGCGCCTATAATATGAAAACAACTTTTATCATCTATATTTATAATTGAATCTATTATTAAGCTTGCATCTCCAACTTTTATTCCAGCAAAAGAAATATTATATGAAAAATTCTCTCCTAATTTATAAGGTAATGATTGCTGAGATAAAGATTGATTAGAAAAAATGATTAATAATATTAGAAAAACCTGAAATCTTGAAATCATAAAATTCATCAATTAAAATGCTCTTATAGCTCTAATACGAAAAGGAAAATATTTTTCTGAAGTACTTAAATTATTATGTTCTGTATACATATTTATTTTCCATGCACGAGTAGAATCATTGTTATCTTCTATTGATGACCAATAATAATCGTTTTTAAATTTACTACCTCCATTATTTAAAGAAGTAGAATTAATAAAAAAACGTTTTAAATACATCTTATTTAACTGCTCTTTTGAAGGCAAAACCCAATCATTATAACCTTGTGAAAAACTTACGGAACATAAACTATCTGCTAATTCCCATATAGATTGTTGTAAATCTATAATATCACATACAAATCCATGTTGTTTTGTAGAGTCTAATTGAAAAACAATACCACCCTCAAAAAAATCTCCTATTTTTAAATCTGGATTACAATATTGGGTTAAATAAAAACTTGATAAATCAGTATTCTTACATTTTCTAAAAATTTCACAAGATTCATCAAAATTTCCAAGCGCATTAAAAATCCTAGCTTTTAGTATATAAAGTTGATCTTCTATATTTTTCTTCGCATAGTTTTTATAAAAAAAAACTTTATCAATATCATATTTAGCTTCATTAAAATTACCAAGCATATAATTAATTTTACATCTAAGCTCTCTATAAATACATAACCAATACCAATTACCATCATCACCTTCACGCTGAATAGCCATATTTATATCTTTTATTGCATTAGAATAATCACCCATAAAATATCTAATTCTTGCTCTATCAAAAAGATGAAGTGCAAGTACTGAAAGAGAAGAATAAGAAAAATCATTAATTAACTTATTATTATAAGATAATGCTTCATTTAATTTTCCATAACGTGAGTGAGAATATTCATCAAAGACTTCTGAAATTCTACTATTTAACACATCAGCAGTAAATAATGAAGAACTTACATCAACAGAATCACCAAAGTCCGGCTCTTTGTTAAATTTATTAATGTAAATTTCTTTTTTTGTTGGTAAAAGGATACGTTTTTTTAAAAATTTATTATCAGAATCTATTAACTTGTTGTTTTCAGTTTTTAATAATTTTTCAGTTTCTAGCTTATTTCTCTTTGTTTCTTGTAGACTATAAATCTTCATTTTTTCATTTAAGATCATGCTAATATTCACATCCCATTTTAACCATTCATCACTACCAGTTTTTTTACATTTATAAAATAGCTCATAAGAAAGTAAATATTTCCCATTTAAATTATTAATTTTTAATGTCTTCCATTTAACCAAATGTTTTTCAAATAAATATTTCTTTTGATAATCTGTAGATTTTATAATTATATCTTCAAGTAAAATATCATCTTCATTAAACCATTTATTTACTCTATTAGAATAAAATTTATTAAAATCTTCATAATCATGGCTTTCCAAAGTTTTATAATATGAAGTTAAAAAAACTTTAAACTCTTTTTTTGATGGCTCTTGAAAATTAGATAAAGGAATATGTTGTGGATTAAAATACAGATAAACACAGAAAGAAATAAATAATAAATAAAATATATTTCTTATAGTTAAAAATTTGCGTTTAGGCTTTTCTTTAAGTTTTATTTTTATGTTATTTTTATCAATATTAATATCAGATTCTATTTTAGAAGACAATAAATCCTTTTTAAAATCTATGCATGATTGAAACCTTAGAGATTTATCTTTTTTGGTTGATCTAGTTATTATATCTTCTATTTTACTAGAAACACCAGGGTAAATATCACTTGCTTTAGGTAATTCATTATTTATTATTTGAGTTTGAATCTTAAAAGAATTAGTTTCAGCATTGTAAGGTGATTTCCCAACTGACATATGAAAAAGAGTAACTCCTAGAGAATAAATATCTGAGAGTTTATCAAGTTTTTCTGCATTGACCTGTTCTGGACTCATATAGCTTGCTGTACCAATTTGAACTCCTGTCTTAGTTAGTCCTTGATCTTCGTCTTGTAATTTAGCAATTCCAAAATCTAAAACTTTAATCCTGCCATTTTTATCAATCATTATATTTGAAGGTTTAATATCTCTATGTATTAATCCTTCATCATGTGCATAGCCAATTGCATCTAAAATTTGACAGAATAAATTAGTCAATTCTGTTTCTGGAATAGGACCAGAAACTTTATTGATATATTTATCCAACTGCATACCATCAAAATATTCCATTATAAGAAACAATCCATCTTTTCGTTCTATATAATCAAAAAGCTTAACAATATTTGGATGATCTAATTTTGAATGTGTTTTAGCTTCCTGAGAGAATCTTTTCCTAAAATTGCTATCATTAGCTAGATTGTTATGTAAAGATTTAATAGCGACCTTCTTTTCAAGCTTCTCGTGCTCTGCAAGATACACGTCTCCCATTCCTCCAGAACCTATCTTTTCAATAATTTTATAGCCGGAAATTTTAATCATCACAAAAAAAATTATTTACAACTTTCATAATCAGAACATGATCTTTTATTTCCTAAATTACAAGCAATCTTAAAATCATCGCAAAAATCCCAATTACCCATAAGTCTTTTACATACTGCTCTATCTCTATAGACATTAGCTTTATTTGAATTTAAATCAATACTTATATTAAAATCATTTAGAGCAGCCTGATAATTACCGAGCTTAACATGGCATAAACCTCTTTTATGATAAGCTTCAGAATAATTTGAATTTGCTGTTATTGCTTTACTATAAGTTTTAATAGCAGCTTTAAAGTCGTCATTATTTCTTTCTTTTTCAGCAGCTCTATAAAATATTTCAGGTTTGATAGAACCATTGACGACTGATTTTTTTATTTTTTCAGATTTTCTCTTTTCCTCGGCTTCTCTTTCAGCCCTAGCCTTTCTCTCTTCCCATTGTTTAGTTGCCTCACTTTTTCTTTCAACCTCTGCTTTTCTTTCAGCCTCTGCTTTTCTTTCAGCCTCTGCTTTTTTCTCTGATTTTGCTTCTGCTTTTCTTTTTGCTTCTACTTTTCTTTCTGCTTCTGCTTTTTTCTCTGCTTTTGCTTTTTTCTCTGCTTTTGCTTTTTTCTCTGCTTTTGCTTTTTTCTCTGCCTCTGCTTTTTTCTTTGCCTTTTCTCTTTCTTTTACCCTTAAAGGATCAGAATCTTCTTTTAGCCATAAAGGATCAGAATCTTCTTTTACCCTTAAAGGATCAGAATCAACTTCAGTTTTGAGCATTTTTTCTTTAACTTCATTAGATGAAAATTCCTTTAAACTTAAATTATTTTGATAATAAAAAAAGCCAGCTACAGCAATAAGAAATATAATCAATACTGGAAATAGTTTATTTTTTTTAGTAGGCTGCTTTGGTTTAGAAATTTTAGGTTGAGGAGAAATAGGTTTCTTTGAGGAAATTAAATCTTTTTTAAATTCTTCACAACTTTGATATCTGTCTAATTTTGTCTTTTCTGTTGCTTTTTTTATAATTAATTCAATCTTATCAGAAACAGCAGGATAAAACTTTTTTGCTTTAGGAAATGGTTTAGTAACAATCTGGATACCCATTTTCATTGCGTTAGAATCTTGGTATGGAACTTGACCAACAGCCATATAAAATAAAGTAACTCCTAAAGAATAAATATCTGTTAAGTTGTCTAGAGGCTCTGCATTAACTTGTTCAGGACTCATGTACATTGGAGTACCAACTTGAACTCCAGTTTTTGTTAATCCTGACTCAGAAGACAACTCTTTAGCAATACCAAAATCTAAAACTTTAATTTTCCCATCAGAAATAATAACATTGGCAGGCTTAATATCTCTATGGACAAGACCTTTAGAATGAGCATGAGAAATTGCATCAAGAATCTGTGAGAATAAAGAGATTAGTTCTTTTTCAGGAATAGGACCAGATTCATTTTTAATATAGTCATCCAATTGTTGACCTTTAACATATTCCATAATAATAAATAGACCATCCTCTCTTTCTTGAAAATCTATTAACTTAACAACATTGGGATGATATAATTTTGCATGAATCTTAGCTTCGGTTTTGAATCTTTTTCTAAAAGTCTCATCCTTTACAAGATTATTATGTAAAGATTTTATTGCAACAGTAGTTTCTAAAACTTTATGCTCAGCAAGATACACATCTCCCATACCACCTGAACCAATCTTTTTAAGAATTTTATAATCTGGGAGTTTAATCATTAAACAAAGTAAATAAAATAATTAGAATATTTTATAGTTTTATAATGAAAGGCTTAAAACAATATTTTCTTTTTTTTAATATTGTAAAATGAAAAAATTATTAGTAATACTTTTTCTTTTACCAATTATTAGTTTAGGACAATGTGGAGATATTAATAAAGAAAATTTAATTGGCGCAGAATTAACATTTGGTGGAGCTAAAAATAAATTGTTGAAAAACGGAAAAATACAAGCTTTTTCTACTAGCGTTGATGCATCAGGCTATTATTGGAGTTTAAACAATAATATTTTAAAAATTAAGCGTGGAGATTATGAATACTTCCTTGACTTAAAATCAGAGATTTTAAATGGAAAAGTTAATAAAACATGGTGCATGACAAATGGAAAAAAACATTCATCTCTATTATCTGATTGGCAAAAATTTGATAAAAACTATTATCATTTATTATCAAACCAAACAAGTAATTATAGTTTATGTATAAAGGATTATATAATTGAAAAATTAAAAATTTGGGAAGAAAAGGGAGAATTTGAAAAAACTACTACATTTAAAGAAAGAGTAAATGAAAATTCAAGAAAAATAAAAAAAGAAGAACTCAAAAAAGAAGCTGTTAATTTTTACAAAAGGAAAATAATTAGATCAATAAAATCTTCTGATTTAAAACTTAAAAAATATAACGCTGATAATGAAACTTTTATCATTTCAATTTCAAATTTTGAAGACATAAACTTTCCCGTTCCTATTTCTAAGGCTGAAAGTTTTAAGAAAAAATTTAATCCCTCAGATTTTTCTAATTTAGACTTTGTCTTCGCTAAAGATGTGCTTATTATTTCTAAAATCGATATTAATGGTCTTACTTATGATCTATTTAGTAGTGAATAGCTAGAAGGCTTTTGCAAAATCTAATAAAATTTCATATATTTCTTTTTTATAAAACATATGAATAGATTTTTTTTAACTGGAATTATAATTAACCTATTACTATTTTGTGATTTAAACGCTCAAAATTTTTCAGGAAGTTGGGGTTATAAAATTGATGGCAAAAACATTACTCTTTATGGTGATAAGATTGAAAATCAAAATAATAGTGGCCGTTCTGGAACATTAAAAGTTGCAATTTATGCTACAAATTACCCTTATAATGGAAGTTATTTAAATGGGTATAAATTATTTGAATACAAACTAGACCCATTAGATTCACAATCTTATTATTATAACGTATCAAAAACAGGATGGTGCACATATCCTCCTAGTGGAAGTTATTCACTATCAATTGTTTTACTTGAATATATATCTTATGACTATCAAATAGTTGATCATGTAACATTGAGCGGATATTCCCGTTTTTAATTAAGACTTCAAAAGAAAAATATTATTTTGAATAATAATATATTATGATAATTACCTAAAGTTACATAGAATGAGAAAACTACTGTTATTATTAACTCTAATATTATTAAGTGTTAGTGGGTTTTCACAGAGTCGTTATGTTTCTGAAACTACAAAGAAAGTTGTATACTCTAGAGATGGGGGTGTATGTCAATGTTGTGGGAATGATAAACAATTAGAATATGATCATATATCACCTTATTCTTGTGGAGGAAGTAGTGAGGTTTCCAATATTCAATTACTATGCAGAAAATGTAATCGAAGTAAATCTAATAGTTGTTACTGTAAAATACATAAAAAAAAAATAGGTATCAATTGTTGTAAAGGAAGTACAAATAAAACATCTACTAAATACACTAAACAATGTTCTGGTGTTACTAAAAAAGGAACTAGATGTAAAAACAAAACAAAAAATACATCAGGACGTTGTCATCACCACAAATATTAGAGCTATGAATAGGGTTTTATTATTTGCTATAGATTACAAAAAAAATGAAGTAATCGTTTCTGAATCAAGTAAAGAAAACAATAAAATAAACTTAATTGAGCGAATTAAAAAAAGTGATAATGATATTTTTTTTTCTACTGTTGTTAAATTAACTAATATGACAAAAGCACCTAGCCTAGATATAGAAATATTTAAATCTATTGATAAAGAATGTCAAATGATATATCATAAACACAAAGAATACATTAAAAAAAATACTTGAAAAATTGATTAATAATGAAAATACTTAGATACCTATTAAATACCATTCTATTTTTTGTAATATGGTGTATTCCAGCTTTTATATTTACAGGTATTTCTCTTTCAATAAGTGGAACACGACCTTCAGCTATTCCAGCTGTAGGGGGGATTGTTGCTATCATCATCTCTTATAGATTGGTAAAGAGAATAAATAAGTCTAATCTATGGTCAAATATATTTAATGAGAGAGATATAAAATAGAAGTTGATTGTTCTTTTTCAAAATAATCTATAGACCATCAACTAAATCTTCATAAAATTTTGCATAAGCAACATAAATCCAAGGAATTACAATAAATAAACCTAAGCCTAACGGAATACATCCTAATGTCACTAAAATCATTGCCCTAATTTGAAAACGAAGTAATTTCCACCTGTTACCATCCATTATTTGATTACTTCTTGACATTGCTTCTAATCCACTAATTTTGGGATTGTCAGCAATAAAAAAGAAAGTCATTGCATAACCTAATCCCCAATAAATTCCTGGAATTACTAATAAACACATACCAAGAAATACTACAACAAATACAGCCCAAAATGCTAATAATGATGATAAAAAAGAGTTAAATCCATAAAAGAGATTTTCAATTTTAGGTTCATTTTTTCTTGAGATATTTAAATTAAAAATTGCCGATCCAACTGATAAAGCTCCTGTAATTATTACTGTTATTATTCCATAACTAATAAAATTTGCCAAACACCCAACAATTAAATAAACAAACATAAATCCAATAGACACACCCCAATATCCACTAAGAGCATTCCAAGATTCTTTAAATATTTTAGAATTTTCTTTCAAAGAAATTTCATCGGATTTATTAATAGAATCATCATCATTTTCTTCTTCAATTTTAGTTTCTAAATTTTTTAAAGAATGTATATATTCAGACCATTTAACAATACAATTGCCAGCAGAAAGCATATCGCCTTCTTCTAATAATTTTGAGTCTTTTATTAAATTATTATTTACATAGGTTCCATTAGAAGAATTTAAATCTGAAACAAAAACATTATAATCATCATCTATAAACAATTGTAAGTGTAGCTTTGAAACTGTTGGATCCTGAGGATTGGTAAGCAACTTCTTGCTATCGTGATTTCTACCAATCTTAATTATTTCAGCCATGAGTATAAATTAATTTTTTAAATAAACTTTTTAGATATTTTATGAATTAGATAAATACTTAAAAACAAAAGAAAAATTTGTAAAACCTTTAACAAATAATTTTTTTTATAATTTTTAGATTTTGACATATATTTTTTGCAGGACTTAATATTACCTAATGAACATGCTTTTCTAAAATCATTAAAAGCTTTATCATATTGACTTAACTTAAAATATTGATTTCCTCTATAATCATATGCATTGTCAAAAAATGGGTCAATAGAGATAACTTCTGAAAAATCTAATATTGCTTTATTATAATTAGAAATACTACTATACATAACTCCTCTATTAAAATAAGCTTTTAAATTATTTTTATCTAAAGAAATTGATTTACTATAATTCATAATTCCTTTCTCGATCCAATTAAAAAATTCAACTTGATTCTGTTTTATTTTACTAATTTCTGAATACACAACACCTTTATCAAAAAAGACATTTGCACAATCAGGAAAAATTATAGAAATTGAATCAAGATAATCTAAGGCAATAGTGTATTCTTTATTATCAATATATTTTAATGCTTCGTCATAAATTGAATTAGAAAAAAAGTTTTTATAAACATTCCTTTTCTTTTTATATTCTTTAAGAATATCAGAAAATCTTTTCTGTTTTCCATATATTTTATAAATCTTATCAAAACATACCAAACTATCTTTCTTAGAATATCTAAAATAATGACTAAAGTCAAATGCAAGCTCATCTAAACGATCTTCATATAGTATTAATTTATCATATGGAAGAATAGTAGCATTTTTCTTTTTCAACCATTTTCTTTGTATGGTACGCAAACTATCAAACTGATTTTCACATAATTGATTTTTCAATATTTGATATAAAGAATTAAGAAAATAATCCTTTTTATAAATAGCATAATTTATAGATAAATCAATATATGCATCATTTTTATATGTATACAATGCGTCTGAATCCCTTAAAGAATTATAAATATGATCATTAATAGTATCAAAATTTAAAATATAATTTTCTTTAATGTTTCTAGGAACAACTATAGAAAGTCCAAGATAGGATATGTCAG
>MDSV01110212.1_pt1 | contig 11658 bp, 13 predicted proteins | sample 810851 | NCBI WGS metagenome assembly MDSV01 (sample SAMN05326640, study PRJNA326480) | marine metagenome | isolation source: seawater | place: Atlantic Ocean: North East | collected 2012 | reverse complement strand
TAAAAAAGCATCTTTGTGTATTTTTTTATTACATATCTATATTCTTACAATTGGAACATTTCTAAATAACCAAGAACAAGAAAGGTTTAGATATACAAGTGGAATTTTTTTAAATTTTTTATTTTTTTATATAATTATAAAATTTAATTATCTTTTTAGAAAATTCCTTAATTACAAAAAATATTAAATAAATACTTTATTGCTTAGGAAAATAATCTTTTAATTCACCTTCTCTATAAACATCTGCAGTGCAGCAATGAAGTCCTCCACCAAAAGCATAAGCGTCTCTTAAATCAATAGGTAAAACTTCCATACCAAGTTTATCTAGTTGATCAGCTTGATACTTTTCACTTTTTTCTACACATACTGTTTTTGGATCTAAAACTAATACATTCATTGAAAGCCAAACAGAAGAATAACAAAGTTCAGGTGGTTTGTTGTGTGCTGGTTGAGCAGCATCAATTATTTCCCAGCCATTTTTCTCAAATAGTATTCTCTGTTCTTTAGGAAGTTTTCGTTGAGGATTGTTTATTATCAATCCTTCTCTAATCGGTGTAAAAGTTGCATCAATATGTATTGGATATGGATCGCCGGGAAAGTTTACTGCATGAACTCTGTGGTTTTGAAAATGTCTTTTTAACCAATCAATACCTTTTAAATTTGTAGTAAAACCATGTTGAACAATTAAATCTTTGCCAAATCTCAAAACATCTGCTGCATCAAAGAGAGGTTCTTCTTCAGTTGTTACAAAATGTTTTTTTTCTGTCCATTCTAATCTTTTTTGGACACCTATTTTTTCTGATAGATAATCTTTCCTGTAATCTGCATTAGTAAGTCTTGGTTTAGGTGCAGTTTCGTGTCTCATATTCTCATCTTGCTCAAAATATTTTTGAATTAATGGTCTATAATTTAAATATTCAAACCATCGACACCTATAACTCATCGTAGCCTCTAGCATTTCATTTCCTATAGTCAAAATAATATCTCTCGCTGGCATACAGCCAAACATGCTCTCAACCTCCCAGTCTGGCGTAGAAATTTTTTGATTATGATTTAAGGGAAAAGGTCTATCAACTTTAATACCTCTTTTTTGTAATATTGAAGCAAAATTGTCTAAAAGTTCATTGGCCTTATCAATTGTATCTTTTGTACGGAGCCCATAATTTCCTTTCATATCAGAATCCTCAGGAACTTTGGCGTCTAAAGCAGGTTCAGGTGCAGGAATACAACAACCATCTGCCTTACCCACTATGACGTGTTTTAGAGGATCCCATTCGTTCCAACTATTAACTACTTTTTTTTTGTTATTCATTTAGTTTAAAGCTATGTATCGTTTATTCCATCTCATTATTAGACTGTAATAAATTAATGATACAAAAAGAAAGAAGCCACCAATTATAGTATTAGTGGTTGGTACTTCATTTATACCAAATAGTGGTAACCACACCCAAAAAATTCCCCCAATTACTTCCGTTAATGACAGCAATGTTAATTCAGCTGCTGGAATTGCCTTTGATCCAATAGAATACAAAATTAAACCAAGACATACTAAAGTTCCGTGCAAAGAAAACATTGTACTATTATAACTCGTTGCAAAAAAATTTTGATCTTGAATTAAAATCATTAAAGCTGCAAAAACAAAACAAAAAAGTCCTGCAACTGCAACTGTTGTAAATTTTGGAGTTTCTTTTCTCCATCTTAAAGTCACAGAAAATATTGAAAATCCAATAGAAGACGTAATACCAAATATGAAACCTATAAAAGAATTTTTCTCAGTATTCCCAAAAGCCATTGTTACTATTCCAATAGTAGCAATAAAAATTGAAATCCAAACATTTAAAGAAATCTTTTCTTTTAAAAATAAAAAAGCTAACAAGGCGGTAAAGAAAGGCATCGCAGCCAAACACAATAACGTAATTGCAGCACTCGTATTTGTGATTGAATAAATAAAAGAAACCATAGCAACTCCAAGACCAACACCTCCTATAATCCCTGATTTACCAATTTTTTTATAATTTTTGTAAAAATTAGCCCCCTCTTCGAAATATAGGTACAAATTTAAAATAATAAAAATTGTCAAACCTCTGCCAAATATATATTGCCATGGAACTAGGTGAGGATCTTGCATATATCTTACTACTAAAGGGCCAAATGACCACAGTAAGCCAGCAAATAAAACAACTGGCACAGCAATTTTTTCATTTCTAAGTTCAATCATAAACGATTATTTAATTGTAAAAGATTGGAACTACAACAAAAATGAGATCAATCATAAAAATTTGTTTTTAATGGTGTGAGAAAAAAGATCTAAATTTCAACCTGAGCTTTTAACGTCTACTATAGATTTAAACACTACTCTTATTGGATATTATTAATGCTTGGCTATATAATTGCAAAATTATATTATATAAACAACTCCTTAATTTGAATGGATTTAAAAATATTAAACATAGCTTCTGATACTGATAATTGTAGAATTATTGAAAATCACACGCATCGCTCAAAACTTAAAAATTATTTGTGTGGTGACGAAGTCATTATAGAATTGGTGGTTAAGGACAATATAATAATTGATTTTGGATATCAGGGCAATTCATGTGCTTATTGTCAAGCCTCAGCTAGTTTACTATCAAAAATATCAATTAATAACCAAAAAGATGCTATAAGTAAGTTATGTGATGAAGCTAATTTTTTTTTTGATAGAAAAATTAATAGTATCAACAAACAAGAATTATTATTAAAAAAATTATTTACAAAAAAAAACTTACCTAGAAAAGAGTGTATATTATTACCTTTTAAAACTTTAAAAAAAATAGTATCTAACTAAAATGGGCAACTTTAAACAATCAATTTTTGCTGGCCTTTTCTCTATAATAACGATTAGTATTTTAACGTTTCTGACTTATAAAACTGAGCTAGGTGTATTTTTATTAGCTTCTTTTGGTTCCTCAATGGTTTTGCTTTATGGATATCCTGAAAGTCCATTTGCTCAACCAAAGAATGTTTTTTTTGGTCATCTAGTGACTGCATTAGTTGGCTTATTCTTTTTAAATTTTGTCCCGTTGCCACTTTATTTAACAATACCAACGGCTGTAGGTTTTGGTGTTGGTTTGATGATACTATTAAATGTTACCCATCCACCAGCAGGTGGAAATCCAATAATAGTTATTATGGGGAGTGTTTCATTTGATTACTTATTAAATCCTGTAATAAGTGGTTCTGTGATAATTATAATTTCTGCACTAATAATTAATCGTTTTATTCTCAAAAAATCTTATCCCAATCAAAAATAATTCATTTGCTAGGAACTTAAAAATAATGTTAGATGCCCTAAAATAAAATTAATATTTTTAATTATACAGGAGAAAAAATGAAAATATTGTGTATATTATACGATGATCCTAAAGGAGGAATGCCAAAATCATATCCTCTTGGAGATCTTCCAAAATTAGAAAAATATCCAGATGGTATGACTTTACCTTCACCAAAAGGTAGGGATTTCACACCAGGTCAATTATTAGGGTGTGTTTCAGGTGGATTGGGGCTAAGAAAATTTTTAGAAAGCAATGGTCATGAGTTTGTTGTTACAAATAGTAAAGATGGAGACGGATGTGAAGCTGACAAGCACATAGTAGATGCTGATATTGTAATCTCACAGCCATTTTTTCCATATTATTTAACTAAAGAAAGAATTGCAAAAGCCAAAAATTTAAAAATGGCCATTACTGCAGGGATAGGTTCTGATCATGTTGACTTGCAAGCAGCAATGGATAATAAAATCGATGTAGTTGAAGTAACTTTTTGTAACTCAAGATCGGTTGCAGAACATATTGTAATGATGATTGTGTCTATGGTTAGAGATTATCACAATCAACATAGAATAGTAAATGAAGGTGGTTGGAATATTGCAGATGCAGTACAAAGATCGTATGATGTTGAGGGAATGCATATAGGTACTGTTGCAGCTGGAAGAATAGGCTTAGATGCATTGAGAAAAATGAAACCTTTTGATGTTCATTTGCATTACTTTGACAGGCATAAATTACCAGACGCAGTTGAAAAAGAGCTAAATCTTACATTTCATGAGTCAGTAGAGTCTATGGTCAAAGTTTGTGATGTAGTAACTATTAATTGTCCTCTTCATCCAGAAACTGAAAATTTATTTGACGATGCAATGATTAATAAAATGAAAAAAGGTGCATATATTGTTAATACTGCTCGAGGAAAGATTTGTAATCGTGAAGCGATCGCAAAAGCTTTAAAAAGTGGTCAATTAAGTGGTTACGCTGGGGATGTTTGGTTTCCACAACCAGCACCTAATGATCATGTGTGGAGAACAATGCCAAACCATGGAATGACACCTCATACATCAGGAACATCACTTTCTGCTCAAGCTAGATATGCAGACGGTGTAAGAGAAATATTGGAGTGTTTCTTTGATGGTAAAGAGATACGGAACCAATATTTAATTGTTAAAGATGGCCAATTAGCTGGTATGGGTGCTCATTCTTATAGTAAAGGATCAGCAACTGGGGGATCAGAAGAAGCAGCTAAATATAAAAAAAAATAAATTTATAATTAAAAAAAAAGCGGTTTATAATGTTATAAATCGCTTTTTTTTATGAATAAAATAAATTGGAATTTTAATAATACTTACTTTAATTTATCTAAGTCCTTTAGAGAAGACACTGATCCTATTCCAGTAAAGAGTCCAGAATTAGTTTTATTGAATAAAAAATTAGCATCTTCCTTAAATTTAGATTTTTCCAAATCAAACAATAAAGATCTATCAGAAATTTTTTCTGGAAATTCATTACCAAATGGGAGTAACTCTATAGCCCAAGCATATGCTGGACATCAATTTGGGCATTTTACTATGTTGGGCGATGGTAGGGCGGTATTAATTGGCGAACATACAACTAAGTCAAATACAAAATATGATATCCAATTTAAAGGATCAGGCAAAACATCATTTTCAAGAAATGGAGACGGCCGTGCTGCATTAGGACCAATGTTAAGAGAATATATTATCAGCGAAGCCATGAGCTCTTTAAACATTCCTACTACACGTAGTTTGGCAGTTGTAAAAACAGGTGAAGAAGTTTTTAGGGAAAAAATATTACAAGGTGCAGTACTAACTAGAGTAGCTTTAAGCCATATAAGAGTTGGAACATTTCAATACATTTCGGCTAGAAAGAAAGAAGATGAATTAAAAACTTTATTTGATTACACAATTGACAGACATTTTCCTGAAATCAAAAAAAATAAAAATCAAGCCTTAAGTCTATTAAATCTTTTAATCGATATACAATGTGATCTGGTTGTAAATTGGATGCGAGTTGGTTTTGTTCATGGTGTAATGAATACTGATAATATGACAATCTCTGGAGAAACTATTGATTATGGTCCTTGTGCCTTTATGGATGTATATGATCCAAAAACTGTATTCAGTTCAATTGATAGAATAGGTCGATACGCTTATTGTAATCAACCAGCTATTACAAAGTGGAATTTAGCTAGATTTGCAGAATGTCTGCTACCCTTAATTGATAAAGACAATGATGAAGCTATAAAGATTGCCACAAATTCAATAAATTCTTTTGAAGAAAAATATGAAGACAAATGGATGTCTATGATGCGAAATAAACTAGGACTTTTTGGAATACATGATAAGGATAAGCCTCTAATTCTAGATTTATTAACCTGGATGCATCAAAAAAAAGCTGATTACACAAATACTTTTTGTCATTTAATGAATAATGATAAGAAAAAAAATCATTTATATGAAGATAAGCATTTTGCTATTTGGAAAAAAAGATGGCAACAAAGATTATTACAAAATAATAATTCTCTCGAAAAAAGCTTAGAATTAATGAGAAAAAGCAATCCATTAGTCATACCTAGAAATCATAAAGTTGAAGAAGTACTTGAAGCAGCGGAAAAAGGTGATTTAAAACCAATCAATAAAATTTTAGAAATTTTAGATCAACCTTATAGTGATAATAAAGATTTATCTGAATATCAAAATCCATCACTTTCAAGCAAAAAATATGAAACTTTTTGTGGAACTTAAATAAATATTATTTGTGAGCTATTACATTTAAACTTATTGGAACTCCATAAGGAGCATAATCACTTGTATCTTTAAATAATGAAAAAGTTTTTACTCTCTCAATTTTCTTAAAACCAGCTGTTGTAAGAAAGTCTTTCATGAACTGGTAATTCCACCCAAAATAATGAAAATCAAACTCATCAGTTTGACCTCCAAACATCATTCTCATAACATGAAATTTAACTTTTGGTGGTGCTTTTGGCTCTAAAAATATTCTACACAAAATATCTAAATCAGGGACTGAAACATAGAATTTTCCCTCATTTTTTAACACTCTGTGAATACCACTTAATGTTTTATTTATATTCTTTTGATTTACGTGTTCTACAACATGACTTGCATAAATTTCATCCACTGAATCATCATCGAATTGAGAAAGGTCTGTGATATCACCTACAAAATCTACTTTCTCAACATCCTTTTTTTGGATATTAAGAATACTCCATCCCTCTTTTTTTTCTTTTCCTCCAATATGTAATTTCATAAAATAAATTACAGAACGTAAGGTTCTGGCCTCGCTTTTTTTCCTAAAACTCTCTCAACTGCCATATTTGAAATATCAATCGATTGATAAGATCCAGTTGTAATTAATTCTGTTAAAGCTCTTCCTATTCCTGGTGCTTGCATTAAACCTCTACCTGTAAAACCAGTCGCTAAATAAACATTATCAAATTTTGGATGTTTTCCGACAACAGCGTTATTATCTAATCTGTTACAATCGTAATAACCAGCCCAACCACCTGTTAACTTAAGTTCTTCCATAGCTGGAATTCTTTTTGCTAAAGCTGGCCAAACTAATTCTTCAAAATCTTCCCAGGCAGGTTCAAGATCTTTTGCATCAAATACGGATTTTGGAGATCCTGCTAAGTACTCTTTTCCTTCAGGTCTCCAATAAACACCTGTTGTCAAATCTCCAGTCAAAGGCATCTCTGGTATATGCTTAGGACATTTCACTCTAAACACAGTATGTTTTTGGGGTTCCACAGGTATATCTTCTAAAAGTTCCTTAGTCCAGCATCCAGCTGCTGAAATAATTGTTTTTGCATTTATTTCAGATAATGTTTTTATTTCACCTTTTGTAAATTCAGCTCCAAGTTCTATTGCTTTACTTTTTAAAGCTCCATGAAACATAAATGGATCAATCCATCCTTCGCTTTGATTATCAGTAAAAGTGGCAGTTTCAATACCTTCATTATTTATGTATGGAAAAAATTTTGATAATTCAGAACCTTTGATATTTTTTGTTCCAGCTTCGCATGCTTTGTGATTTTCTAGAGCTTTATATTGCTCTTCTGCATGTTCGGGTCCGAACATAAGCAAATATCCATTCGTAACCATGCTTGCAGTTGGTTTTGGGTTTTTTTCTGTCTTTAACAACTCAGGTATTTGAAATATAAATTCTCTTGCAAACTTACCGAGCAGAATATTTTCAGTTTGAAAAAACTGTCTTCTAAAACCACCAAGAGATAAAGGGAAAGAAGCTGTTTTGTAAGTTGGATCTCTCTCTATAACTTTTACTTTTCTGCCCTCTTTTGATAAAAAATAAGCAGTAGCAGTTCCAATAATTCCACCACCAATTATGACAACATCGTCCATATTTTAATTTAAAATAAATAGGTTATAATTAAGAAATAATGCATAGATACTCCAAAGTAAATAGGGAATCATTAAATATGAACTCAAAAAATTTACTTTTCTAAATCTAATTATCAAAACAACAATCAAAGAAATTAAGATCATTAGATTTATCAGAGCTAAAAAAATATTGTGAAAAGCAAAAAATACTACACTCCAAGTTGTATTGAAAAGAATATGTATAAAATAGATATAAATTGTTTTCATATCACGTTTTTTACTATGCCAAAAAAACCAAATAGCTAATGTCATCATTAAATATAAAGTCGTCCATACAGGTGCAAATATCCAATCTGGTGGATTAAAATTTGATTTAACTAATTGAGAATACCAAGGTTCTTTTAAAGTAATTGTCACTAATCCTCCAATAAATGAGGCAGAATAGGTAATAATAAAGAAGAGAACAAATGATAGAAATTTGTTTTTTAACATATAAGTATTATACAACACAATATTATGAATAAAAAAACAATTTGGATAACAGGAGCTAGCACAGGTATAGGTAAGGCTCTATCAATTAAGTTTGCGAACGAAGGATGGAACGTTGCGATTTCTGCACGAAGAGAAAATTTACTCAAAGAGATCTCAAGTGGTAATGAAAATATTCATGATTTTCCATTAGATGTTACTGACAAATCTAAATGTAATGAGGTTTTTAAAGAAATTAAAGATAGGTTTCAAAATATTGACATATGTTTTTTTTCAACTGGAACTTGGAACCCCAAAAAGGAAAAAGACATTGATGTAGAACAAATTGAAGATGTTTTTAAGGTAAATTTTTTTGGGACTTTAAACAGTATTAAAGCTGTTGAAGAATATTTTAAAAATAAAGGAAATGGAACTATTGCAATAGTTTCATCTATAGCTGGTTATAGAGGATTGCCCAACTCAACAGGATATGGTCCATCAAAATCAGCATTAAATAATTTAGCTGAAAGTTTATATTTTGATTTTAAAAGATCTAATGTGCGTATTTGTTTAGTGTCACCAGGATTTATCAAAACTCCAATGACTGATAAAAACGATTTTAAAATGCCATTTTTAAAAACTGCAGAATACGCTTCAGAAAAAATATATGATGGGTTAGTAAATAAAAATGTTTTTGAAATTCATTTTCCAAAGTCTCTAACTTTAATACTAAAAATGTTGAGCTTCATACCAAATAAATTATATTTTAGTTTGGTTGGGAAAATGACAAAGTATCAAAAAAAAGATTAATCTTTTACAAAAACGACTGTTAATTCTGCTACCTTAAAACCAAACTTAGTCATCGTAGCTCTATTAATGGCTACTCGATTATCTTGTTTAAAAATCCAATCATCAAAAGTTATTTTCATTTGTTTGCCTTTTACTGGAACTAATAAAACATATTCAAATTTAAATGCAGAGCCATAAGAAAATCCTTTTGCTTTACCAACTACATCACCAGCTGTACCTTCATAATTATTTTCATCAATTTTTGTAATTTGCCATTGTCTTGTTTGGATTTCACCATCATCCCAATTAAATTTTTCATCAAGAATAAGTTGTTTTCCATCCCATCTACCATCTAGATCTGCTGAAAATTGTCTAATAACTTTACCAGATCTATTTTGTAAAACACCCCAAGCTTTTACATTGCCAGCTAAATATTCTTCAATAATTAGTCTTGGCTTTTTATCTTTAAAATCTTCTGGTTTCATAGAATTTTTATTTGAGCAGTTTGTAATTAAGATTAAAGAAATTATCAATAAAATTGATTTCATAAATTTTATATTGCGCATTATCTCCTCTATTATTTATTTTGAATTGAAAATTGGATAAGATCAATATTCTTAGACTTAAACCCTGCCTCACAGTAAGATAGATAAAACTCCCACATTCTTTTAAAAGTTGTATCAAATCCTTGTTTTTTAATTAACTCCCATTTTTCATTAAATTCATTTCTCCAAATAGCTAAAGTGTTTGAGTAATGATCAGCATAGGAATTGTAGGATTTTATTGTCAAACCATTATCTGAAACATATTTGTTAATACTTCCTTTATTAGGAAGAAATCCACCTGGAAAAATATATTTTTGAATAAAGTCTTGTTTATTTTTATATCTATCAAAAAGCGCATCATCAATTGTAATTGCTTGAATAGCAGCACTGCCATTACCAGATAAATTGTTCTTTATTGTCTTAAAATAACTTTCTAAATAATTTTGCCCAACTGCTTCGATCATTTCAATAGATGCAATAGAGTTATATTTATTTTTTAAGTCTCTATAGTCTTTTATTTCAATATTTACTTTTTCATTTAAACCACATTTATGAATTCTTTCTTTAGCATATTCGAACTGTTTTTTTGAAATTGTAATACAATCTAGCTTTACATCATATTTTTTTCCAAGATATTCAGCAAAGCCACCCCAACCACAACCAATCTCTAAAACTTTATCTCCTACTCCAGGTTTTATTAGATCAATTAATTTTTGATATTTATTGTGTTGAGCATCATGTAAATCCTTATTTTTTTCATCAAATATTGCACTTGAGTAGGTCAATGTTTTATCTAACCATAATGAAAAAAACTCATTACCTAGATCATAATGCTTTGAGATATTTTCTTTGCTTCTGTTCTTTGTATTTTTTATAAAAAAATTCTTGAAAAAATTAACGAAAGGGAAATCTAATAGTCCAGAGAATTTATGAATTTGTTTTATATTTCTCGCTGTGACTTCAATTAAGTTAGACAAATTATCAGTCTCAAATTCATTCTTCATATAGGATTCTGCCAAACCTACACTTCCTCCTTTAATTAAATTAAATGTAAAGTTTGGATTTTTAATTTTTATATTTGCTTTTAAAAAACTATTAGAGTCTCCAAATTTAAAATTTTTACCTTCATGATTTGTGACTTCTAGATAGCCTGACTGAATATTGGTTAGAATATTAAAAACAATCTTGTCTGAAAGAGTATTTATTTTCATTTACTTTCGAATGTAATGTTATTCTTTATTTTTAGTTTTTTTTTAATGAATTTAATTCCTTTAGTCCATAATTTAAACGCTTCAAAATGTATCGCAGATATTATTTTAAAGGTCATTAGTGGGTGTTTAAGATATGATTTTAGTAATTCTTTACTACTAAATTCTACTCTTTTTCCATCTTGTGAAGCATATAGGATTTTTTCGTTTGTTTGATACTGGTCTATAATGACAGAGATTTTTTCCCCAGGTTTTAAAGTTCTAAAAAAATAATTACAATTCATTTCAATAAATGGAGAAACATGAAATTTTTTTAAACAGTTGTGTTGAAAAAGATTTGAATTATCAGTCACTTTGAATATATAAGTATGTTGTTCTCCAAATGTATTTTTTACCTCGTATAATATTGATATTAGTTTTTCTCTTGAGTCATAGATAAAAAAAACACTAAGTGGATTAAACACATAACCAAATATTCTTGGATAACATAAAAGTTTAATTCTTATATCTTTACAATTAATATCATTCTCATTTAGATTTTTTTTAACCCACTCTACCAGTGATGATCCATCTCTATAACCATGATCTTTCTCATAGAAACTTATTAAATTAAATTTATTAAAAGAAAAAAATCTAATTTTTCTATCTAGCTCATATATTTCAGATAAATCTATTAACAAAGAAAAAACACTATATTTAAAAAAATGTGTTTTTGGTTTAAATCTTTTATGAATAACAACACCGTTGTATATTGCGCTAGTCATTTAAGTTTTTTAACATTTCAATAGATGACTTTATTCCATCCTCATGAAATCCATAACCGAAATAACTACCACAAAACAACAAATTTTCTTTATTTTGAATGTTTTCTAAATTTTTTTGATTATCCAAAGCTTTTTGATCATAATAAGGATGAGTAAATTTGACTTTTTTTAATACTTTTGTTTTATCAATCTCAAAG
>MDSV01181556.1_pt1 | contig 11663 bp, 15 predicted proteins | sample 810851 | NCBI WGS metagenome assembly MDSV01 (sample SAMN05326640, study PRJNA326480) | marine metagenome | isolation source: seawater | place: Atlantic Ocean: North East | collected 2012 | reverse complement strand
TAGGCAATTATTGGCAGATTCAAAGGTAACAGATTTCTCTGATTTATTCAGATTATTGTTTGATACAGTCGATGATTGGGGTAGAGGACATGTTGCAGAATGTATCTTAGTTCTTTCACAATATCAACAAAGTGATGCAGTTGTAGTTGATAAAGAGATTAACATTATGGCAATGTTCATAGAAATTATAGGGAAAATAAAATGAGTAAGAGAAAATATCAAGAACCACCACAACCAGTAGATATTAGTGATACAGAAACAATAGTTTGTGAGGAGTGTGGAAACGCATCTTTCATACAATCATTCTTTCTGAAAAGAATATCACCATTAGTATCACCAACAGGTAAAGAAGCAATTGTACCAATACAAGTATTCGCTTGTGGTAATTGTGGTTCAATACCAAAGAATATGATGAGTCAAATTGCGGAACAATAATGAACCATTGGAATCACAAAGACTTTGATATATTTGAATCCAATGTAAAAGGAAGAATAAATAAAACATGGGAATGTTGTGGTTCAGACAAGACAGGTAAAGTAAAGGGTGGATACACATTTAATGAACTTGGATATAGAGGTGATAGATTAAAAACATTCTTATCATCACAGAAGAAGTTAGCAACATTTGGTTGTAGTCATACTTTAGGTGTTGGTGTGGGTAACGAAGAAACTTGGCCACACTTACTTTCAAAAGAAATAGACCATAAACATATAAATTTTGGAATACAAGGTTTATCTAATGATACTATATCAAGGTCAGTATTAACTTATGTAGAAACACTTACACCAGATTTAGTTGTTGTTTTGTGGACATATCCACATAGAAGAGAGTACATAACTAAGGATGGTCAAAGGTGTTCTTTTATACCAGATTCAAAATGGTATTGGTGGGATTCTAAAGAGGGTGAAATTGCACACAAATCACTCACTACTATACAGAACGATGAGTATGATAATGATAATTTATATAGGAATCAATTGTTGGTGGAGAATTTTTTAAAAAATAGAGGAATACGATATATATCTTATACAATAGGTGAGTTTAGAAAAAACCATTGGTTAGATGTGGCTGTTGATAAAGGTCATGCAGGAGTTAAATCTAATAAATCTTTTGTTAAAAATATCTGCGATAGATATTTATAGATAGGAGAAAATTATGTCCATAATAAATTACACACAAAAAAACACGATAGAAAATAATTTAAAAGAGGTTCTAAACACCACGACAGGAAGTGCGGGTGGTTGGCCAAGTAATACCAATATGGGTATCCTATCATGTTTTGATTTTACAGTCGAGAATACTACAAACGATTTAAAAATTTATGAGTACAATACTAACATTCAGTACTCTGCAGCAGAAAACTTATTTTCAAATATTGCATCAGATATTACCACTCATGTAAAATCACTTAGTTGTGATAATGTAGTAGTTTATGGTAGTAATGAATTCGATGCACCTAATCCAAACACAGCAAACGCAGCAACATTATCATCAAGTTTAGCAGCACAAAATATTAGTTCTTCATTTAATTATGTAGATAGTGCTCAGTATTTAGCAAACAGAGGTGATACAAATGAGTTGAATACATTTCATTTATTTGTACAATCACCAACACATACCGATGATAATATACATAAAATGGTTAGTGGTTCGTGGAACAAATCTGATTACAGAAATTTTTTAAGTACTAATCATAGTGATTATCTTATTGATTCATTTAACTCAGCATCAATAACTACTAATGTTGGTGATTATCCAGATTATGTTGTAAAAACTAATACAGGTGATGCATCATTTTATGGATTCAATACTTCAATTTATTTTAATTCATATCTTACAGATTATGAAAATGAAATAGTAGATAGTGGTAGTTGGACTGACCCAGAAGAGGGAGAACAACATTGGGAAATACTAACAGACCCAACAGGTAGTATGCAATATTGGTATCAATACGATATACAGACTGGATTTGATAAGTATACAGAAAAGTTTATTATCAGTTCAGGTAGTGTAGAGGGTACAAGAAAATTTTTAGGTAATGGTAGAGCAATTTATTTATCAACACCTACAGATAATATAGCAATCGGTTCTTATTTTGATAGTAAGTTTGCATTATTAAAACCACCTACAGGTACTATCGGTTTTAATACTCAAGATTACACTTGGAATATAAAAGGATACAATGGACCTTCAACACCAGAAGGTCAGAACATTCGTATGTATGATGGTAGTACAAAAGCAGTTGAAGATGTCGCAGTTGGTGATGTTGTTAAATCATATTATCCGATTGGGATGTCAATGAACGATATTGATTTCTTCGGATACTCAACAAACGATTTAAGTGGTAGTTATGCGAGTGGTTCTGTAGTTGTGGGAACTTATAGTAGAAGTGAAAATGAATGGGCACTTATCAACAACAATTATAAGATACCTGAACTTGCATCTGTATTTGTAAATAAGTTGGGTGTAGGTAATTATAAATTTATAAAAGGTTATGAAACAGAAATAGGAGATGAACTATATAAACAAGATGGTACTTGGGAAGAAGTAACTTCAGCTACTCGTCAATCAAGTGCAACCACTTTTTACTCATTAGATGTAGAGGATATTGATACTTACTTTTCAAGTGATATATTAGTTCATAATTTACCAAAGAAGTAATGAAAAAAAATGATGATTTTAGGTTTTATGTACAAATTCCGAACTTCTTAACTTCGGAAAAGTGTCAAGATATTATAGATGCCATTAATGATAATGAAAAGATTGTTGATGGTTGTGTTTCAGATGATTCAACAGAACATCGTGAAAACACCATAATACCCGAAGTAAGAATCACAAAAGAATCTTATCTCTTAGAACAACCACAAGATTATAATAACAGAGCAATACCAGAATTAGACTGGAGTTGGTTATCTGATAAGATGTTTCAGATGGTTCAGTTAGTTAACGATAAATCTTTCAAGTTTGATATACAAGAAATAGATAAAGAGTTAAAGTATATTGAGTATGGTATTGGTGGACACTATAACTGGCACATGGATTTAAATCCAACGGATAGTAATACAAGAAAACTAACCGCAGTGGTACAATTAAATGATGGTTATGATGGTGGTTACTTAGAGTTTGGTGTACAAGATAGAAATGGAGAGTGGTTCAAGGTTCCAAAGATGAAAGGAAGTATAACTATTTTTCCATGTTTCTTATCACATAGAGTATCACCAGTAACTAAGGGTAGAAGACATGTGGTTCAAGAATTATATTTAGGGGATGCGTTTGTTTAAAGAAAACAAGTTATTTAAATGGTATTTAGAACGAAAAGGTTTTTTAAGTCAAGAAGAGTGTGATAATATAATATCAGATATTAAATCACAAGGTACACTTAAGGTAAAAGAAAATGGTTGGGATGATGTACCTAATGGTAAGTTTGTTAAGTTAGATAATCAAAAACTTTCTGATAGTATTTTCAAGTGTGTTAAACTTGCAAACGATTTAAGTTTTAAATTAGATATAAGTGGTGTTCAAGGTTGTTATGGAAAAGAATATTATTGGAATAGTTTTGAAGAATCAGAAACATTACATTGTGATATTCAACCAGGTGATATAACTAATACTGCAACTAAGATTACTACAATATTATTTCTGAATGATAATTACAAAGGTGGAGAGTTACAGATTTGGGATACTAAAGTAAAACCAGAAGTTGGTAAATTAATTATGTTCCCATCATTTGCTGGACACAAAGTAAAAGAGTTTACTACTAACGATAGATATGTTGTAGTTACATTTATAGGTGGTAACCATTATGTATGATGAAAATAAAACATTTGAATTTGTTATTTACAAAGAAAATTTCTTAAGTGATAAAGAGTGTGATGAACTAATAAAAACACTTGATACAGAAGAACTAACAGATGGTGAGTTGGTTGGTGATTACGAGGATAATGTTGTTAATAAGAATGTTAGACAAACACTTAACATAGATTTTCATGATGAGAATTTATTCAAAAGATTAAATGGTGCAATTAATGTTGCAAACCTACAATACTTTAAGTATGACATAGATAGTATAGATAATCTTAGATTTCTAAAGTATGGAATCGGTGGAACTTATAACTGGCATACAGATTATGGTAGGAATCAATGTTCCATGAGAAAACTTACTGCAATAATTCAGTTATCAGATGGTAATGATTACGAGGGTGGTGATTTTGAATTTGGTATTACTAATACAGAGGGTACAGGTTTGATTACAGGTAACCGAACTAAAGGTTGTTTATTAGTATTTCCATCATTCTTATCACATAGAGTTTCACCACTCACAAAAGGTAAACGATATTCCATCATAACTTGGATGGAAGGCAATACATTCAAATGAAGATAGCATTATGTTTGTGTCCACAATGGTCATTGATAACACCATCGTTTGCACTTGGTAGTTTATCTGCTGCATTAGAACATGATGGGCATGAAACTGAACAGATAGATTTAAATTTATTATCCGCATACTATCTTGGAAATGAGAGAGAATTGTTTTGGAGATTCTCACACACAGAAGGTCCAATCATGGATGGTAGAAAACTACAACAAAACCTTAAAGATGTTGTTAAAATATTTGAAAAGTTTTGGGATAGTTGGATTGATAAAATGTCAAAGTTTGATGCGGTATGTTTCACTACATATGAAACCAATATATTAATTACAGATTATATTGCTAGAAAAATAAAACAGATAAATCCTAAAGTACAGATTTGGTATGGTGGACCACATTGTATTGATTCAGAAAAGGGTGGATTAGTTGCTACAAGAGATAGTAAAAAATATTACAGAGAGTTTGTAGATGTTGGTTGTGGATTAAATGAGGGTGAAATAATAATACGAGATTTGGCAAATAGTTATGAACTCAATCAAAACTATGATGGTGTAAAGGGTGTTTGGATTTGGGATAGATTAGTACCAAGTTTCCCTACTGCATTACCAGAGGGTAGGAGTGGTAGAAAACCAGTCTATGGTGGACAATCACAGATAGTAAACATGAATGATTTGATACCACCAAAGTGGGATTCTAATACTATGGAGTTGTATAGAAATCTAAACAAAGAAACATCACTTATGATACCAATACAAACTGCACGAGGTTGTACATTCAAATGTACTTTCTGTCAAGAGACGAGATTATACAGACACAAATCTGCAGAAAAAATTAGAGATGATATACAACAATTGTATGAGGAACATGGAGTAGAACAATTTTGGTTCGTGGATTCATTAATGAATGGTTCTATAAAACAATTCTCAGAGGTTATTGATTTAATACATGAACTACCTTATGATATAAAGTGGGGTGGATATTGTAGAACATCTAAAAAAATGGATGATGAAATGATGAAGAAGGCAGCAGAGAGTGGTTTGAAATGGATGGAAGTTGGTGTGGAAAGTGGAGTGAATAAAATTTTAGGGTTGATGGAAAAGGGACAAACTACAGATGATATAGAACAAGTGATGAAAACCACACACAATAATGATATAGGATTATCTATCAATTGGATACCAGCATTCCCACAAGAGAACTCAATGGATTTTTTACAGAACCTACATTTTTTGTACAAGAACTCAAGTTACATTAGTAATACAACGGATGTTCCAATGGGATTCTCTGAGTATAATAAGAATCTAAGATATTTGAGTAGAGTTAGTTTGATGTTACCAACACAATTATATGAGGGAACACCATTAGAGGTTCACAAATCAGATTATGATATTGCTGATAATGATTTTTTAGAGAAGTGGGTTAGTAATGATTTCAGAAACAACGCACTCAATAGAACTGCAAGAACACAATTAACAAAACTATTGTTAGAGATTTTGGATGTAGAACATTCTACACATGAACCACATCAGATACAAATAGAAACAATGGATTTTCATGGTGAACCAAGTGATATAGATTTTAGTTCATGTTGGTTGAACTTTGCAAATGAGAACATTATAATTAAAGATAAAAAGAAAAGTGTTATACAATCAGTAGTGGATGATATAAAGGTTTGGTTGTGGTTGTTGTATAAAATAAAAGGTGATTATGATATTAAATTTAAAGCAAAAGGGTTATTAGTTACAGGTAACGATATCACTAACGCAGATTTTAATTATAATGTATTTATATCGGTTAGAGATGGGAAATATAATTTGATGATAAACCAACAATTGATATCAGATGAGATGGATTACACAGATACTTGTGTTGAGGGTGGAGATTTCAATATGACTGGTGAGAGTAGAGGTACAAATTATTTGGATACACAAAACTACGAAAAGTATAGGCGTTCATATCCAAGAACACCACACACAAATCGATATTAAAAATAATACACTTTCATAAAATTATAAACTATTTATATTAAAGGTTATAAAAATGGCACAAAATCTATTCGACCATATAAAACAAATTACAAATGTACAAAATCCAATGTATTGGGAATCACTTGATGATGGTGACAAAAAAACATGGAGTAACTACATGGTTCATCGTTTTCTTAGTATGAAATCAGAGTGGTTGGTTGTAGTAAATGAAATACAAAAGTATTGGGAGATTGCTCCTAAGAACTTGTATCAGTTTTACATTGATGTACTACCAAAGGGTAGAACATTCTTAAGGTATGTAAAATCAAAAAAGAAATCTAAAGTAGAGAAGTGGGCAATGGAACACCTAACTGATTACTTTGAATGTAGTACAAGAGAAGTGGAAGAACACTTAGAAATATTAACTAAAGAACAAGTTACCACAATCATAATGAAATATGGGGTGGATGACAAACAATTGAAGAAGATATGGAGTAAATAATGGCAAAGAATTACAGAAACGAAGAAGCATTCTACATGAAAGAGATGGAGTGGGGTGTTAATTCAAAGACTAATACCACTTACATGAACTACGAATTTGATATAGATTCACTATATTCAACGATGGTTAAATGTGATTACTTAGTGAGAGTAAATCCAGGTACAGATATTAATTTAAATATTGCATCTTATGGTGGTGATGTTTATGCGATGTTAGGTTTAGTTGATTACATTAGAAGTTTAGATGTAAAGGTTAACACAAATTGTGTTGGAACTTGTATGAGTGCAGCATCAGTATTGTTAGCAAGTGGTACTGGTATAAGGACTATGAGTAAAAACTCTACAGTCATGGTTCATGAGGGTTCAGCGATAGAGACTGGTAAAGTTGGTGATGTTATGAAAGGTGTTGACCACTTGAAAGAACTACAAAAAGAAATCAATAAATTGATGGAAGAAGTTACAAATAAAGATGCAAAGTTTTGGGAACTCACTCAGAGAAATGATACTTATTTGAACTCTAAACAATGTTTAGATTATGGTATCATCGATAAAATTATCTAAACCAATCAATAGTAAACCAGTATTTGATGGTATGTATTTACCTACAAATCTAAATGAAATTTATGATGATATAGTTCAAAGAAAAGATGAAATATATCCACCTAATACTGAAAATTATATTGAAGCAGATTGGGAGCACTATCACGATAACATAATACTTGATAGGTTTCCAAGTTTAGTGTTCGTGGTTTACTTAATTAAAGGTTGTTTAGAAGACATTGATGTAGATTATGAAGATTATTATTTCAAGAGTTGGATTAACATCTGGCCAAAAGGACAATCAATCGGAATACATAATCATAATGGTGATTGGCATGGTAATTATGTTATAAGAGATACAAAGACTTCTACATTCTACATGGATGATGAAACTAAAGAAGTTAGAGAGTTCAAAAACTTTGATGGACATTTTATCATGATGGATTCAGATGTAAAACATTGGGCATCACACAATCCCACAAATGAATTTAGAGTTAGTACTGCTTTCAATCTAATGAAAGAAGAAGATTTACGAGATGAAGAAAGAAAAGTTTCGATAAAAATGAAAAAAATACTTGACAAGTATGGGCAAAATGTGTTATATTAAAGGGTATTAAATTGGAGAAAAATATGGTAAAGGTTATAAAAGATAAACCTAAATCTAAAGCTGATGTTATTAGTTATATGGAAAACAAATATCCTAAGATGACATCTGAGTTTAAAAGGATTCAAAAGGAACAATACGAATTGTTCTTGAGGAAACAACATGATTATGGTCCACAAAATATTGCAGTTGGTACTGCATTGATTAATGATGAAGATAAGAGATTATCTTTGATGGGCATTTGGTTTAGGATTAATGATAAAGTAGAGAGAATCAAAACTCTTATTATGAGAGGTGATGATGGTTCTTTAGAGAATGAGGGATTGGTGGATAGTTATTCAGATATATCAAATTATGGAGTTATGGCACAAGTAGTTGCGAGTGGTAAATGGGCAAAATAAGTTACAGTCAATTCTCACAATGGGATAAATGTCCACAAATGTGGAAGTTGAATTATATCGATAAACTTGGTACATTCAGAGGTAACATTTATACTATCTTTGGTTCTGCATTACACGAGACTCTTCAGGCATACTTAGTTGCTTATTATGAGAAGACTGTTGCAATTGCAGATTCATTACCATTGGGTGATATTCTACAATACAGAATGGAAGAGAATTTCAAACGAACTAAAGAAAACTCAGAAGAACCTGTCGATGTAACACTCGAAGAAATGAAAGAGTTCTTTAATGACGGTCTTAATATTATTAATGAGTTCTTAAAACGAAAGAGAAGTTACTTTCCTAAAAAAGACCATGAGTTATTGGGTATTGAGTTAGATATAGATTTCAATTTACCAAGAGATATGAGATTTGTAGGATTTATGGATGTGGTAATACACAATAAAAAGACTGGTAGGATTAGGATTATTGATATCAAAACTTCTACAATGGGTTGGAATAAGTATATGAAAGCCGATAAGAACAAAACTAATCAGTTATTGTTATACAAGAAATTCTTTTCAAAACAGAGAGATATTCCAGAGGATAAAATAGATATTGAATATTTAATATTGAAGAGAAAATTGTATGAAAATTTACAATATCCACAAAAAAGGTTACAAGTGTTTTCACCAGCGAGTGGTAAACCAAGTTTGAATAAAGTTATGAATAGGTTAGAAGAATTTATAACAGATGGTTTTGATGATAAAGGTATGTTAATTGAGAAAGATTACTTCAAGAATGTATCAACAAAAAATTGTAGATATTGTGAGTTCAAAGATAAACCAGAACTATGTGATAGGAAACAGGCATGATTACACCAACAATAAGATTCTACCTACCAGATGTATTAGAGTATGGAGATTATAAAAAGATGTCAGAGATATTAAATCATACTCATTGTCATAGAGTATTTTTTTGGTATGAGAAGAATGATTTGACACAGAAACAAATTAAAGATTTTGTAGATTTATGGGGTGAGTTCAAACATCAAAACTTCAAGACTCATATCCAATCTACATTTACTGATTTACAACGAGATTTTATATGGTATGATTTTATGCCACACAAAAAGAGAAAAGATAGAAACTATTTTAGATTTAGTTGGGATTATTCTTTACCCGAATCAATTGATAAGGGATTAATAGAGTTCAAGAACACATATGATTTTGTTACTGATTCTCAACAACCACAGAAAAAACAAAAGAGGAATGATGGCGAAGATAGCAATCATAGGTAGTAGAGGTTATACCAACAAAAGGAAGATACGAGAGTTTATCTTCAAATTAAAAGAACAAGTTGGAGAACAATTAGAGATAGTAAGTGGTGGAGCAAAAGAGGGAGCAGATAAATATGCAAAAAGATTCTCTCTTGATTTTGATGTAAAGTATTCAGAGTTTCCAGCATACCACGAACCACATAATATTCATTGTGTTCAAGAATCATATAGGTTTGGTAAACAATATAATGTGGGACACTATCATAGAAGAAACAAAGATTTAGTAGAATATTCTGATAAAGTAGTTGCTTTTTGTACAAATGGAGTGGTTACAAACGGAACATTATCTGCATTGACACACGCAGAAAAAATTAATAAAAAATCGATTATTATTGATTAAAGTTATATTTATTATATATACATATATACAACAAGAGGTATAAAATATGAGTGAAGTTAAATTGACTTCGGTAAAGGTTATAACCGAGTTATACAAGAAGTTTAAAAACAAAACGATTGATGACGAGTTTTCATTACAAAAACTTGTTAATAGAACGCTTGATAAGTTTGTTCATGATGAAGAGTTTTGCAAAGATATACTAAAACATGAGAACTTACATCAAAGTGGAAGTAAATTTTAATTACAATATTAAGGGTTATAAATGACAAAGTTAAAGTTACCAAAGTTAAAATCAGTAGAAAAAGTTAAAGAAGTAAAGAAGAAGAAAAAGATTCTTTTACTATCAGATGACCTGAGAATGTCAAGTGGTGTCGGTGTAATGTCGAGAGAGATTGTAATGGGAACCATTGATAAATATGATTGGGTTCAAATCGGTGGAGCAGTAAAACATCCTGAACAAGGTAAAATTATTGATATGAGTCAGGCAGCTCAAGTAGAATCAGGTGTAAATGATGCTAGTTTAAAAATATATCCTATCACTGGATATGGTAATCCACAAATTTTGAGAGATATAATAAAAATAGAAAAACCAGATGCTATAATGCATTTCACAGACCCAAGATTTTGGATTTGGTTATACAATATGGAACACGAGATAAGACAAAACATTCCTATTATGTATTATAATATTTGGGATGATATTCCAGACCCATTATATAACACTAACTTTTATAGAAGTTCAGATTTGTTAATGGGAATATCAAAGCAAACCTATGGTATCAATAAAAGAGTTTTGAGAAAGTATGGTTACAAAAATTGGCAAACTGCTTATGTTCCACACGGAATTACAGATAAAAGGTGTTTTAAGATTGAAGAGACGGGTGATACTAAATTCAAAGAGTTTGAACAAAGAATGGGATTAGACAAATATAAATTTAAAATACTTTATTTAAATCGTAACATCAGGAGAAAATCACCAGGTGATGTTGCTCTTGCTTACAAACATATGATGGATAAACTTACACCCGAACAAAGAAAAGAATGTGTATTTGTTTGGCACTCAGCACCAAGTGATGAAAATGGAACTGATATGAAAGCTGTTTGTAAAACTCTTTTACCTGATTATCCAGTTATATTCACACACGATAATCACCAAAATGGTGCATTCTCTGATGAAGAAATGAACTATATTTATAATTCTTGTGATGTTTATATCAATATGGCATCTAACGAGGGATTTGGATTGGGTAGTTGTGAGATGTTACATACTGGTGGTTGTATAGTTGTTAATGTAACTGGTGGATTACAAGACCAATGTGGATTTAAAAATGAAAAAGGTGAGTATTTAACTGCTGAAGATTATGTTGAATTACAATCTAATCATAGGGGAACTTATACAAATCATGGTGAATGGGTTAAACCTGTATTTCCAAGTAACATAAGTTTACAAGGTTCACCATTGACACCATATATCTTTGATGATAGATGTTCATTTGAAGATGCTGGTGAAGCGTTGTTGGAGTGGTATAAAGTTGGTCCTGAAGAAAGAGAAAGATGTGGTGAGTTGGGTAGACAATTTGTTTTAAATGAAGGTAGAATGACTGGAAAACATATGTCAGAATC
>MDSV01155384.1_pt1 | contig 11663 bp, 13 predicted proteins | sample 810851 | NCBI WGS metagenome assembly MDSV01 (sample SAMN05326640, study PRJNA326480) | marine metagenome | isolation source: seawater | place: Atlantic Ocean: North East | collected 2012 | reverse complement strand
TTAGAAGAACTTAAAGTGCTAGAAGTTAATAAAATGTTCTTGATTTTGTTAGTTTTTTCAATTTTTTCAATTAACGGAATAATGCTTAGAAGTTCCCCAACACTTGAAACATGGAACCAAATTAATTTTCCTGTTGGTCTTTTAGCTTTAATAAATCCTAGTTTTTCAAAAAATCTATATGGATGTTCTTTGTTTATTATTATTCTTTGAATTATAACAAATGGTAAAAAGAGCAAGAATATGTTTGTAAATATTCTATAAATAAATATCATCAATCTTTTCTTATTTGTTTTTCATAAAAACTTTTGTATTTTTCTGAATTTTTTAATAATTCATTGTGAGTACCTTGTTCAATAATTCTTCCATTATCTACAACATATATTTTTTTTGAATTCATTATTGTTGATAATCTATGTGCAATAACCAAAGTTGTACGATCAACTGTAAGTAACTTTATAGCTTCCTGAATTTTGCTTTCTGTTTCAGCATCAAGTGAAGAAGTTGCTTCATCAAGTAAAATTATTTTACTTTTTTTTAACATAGCCCTTGCTATTGAGAGTCTTTGTTTTTCACCACCAGATAATCTAACACCATTTTCACCAATTATTGTTTCAATACCATCTGGTAGCTTGTTAATAAATTCATCACAAAAAGATAATTTAACAGCCTGGTCTATTTCTTTACCGGTTGCCTCTAGATTTGCATAGGCTATATTACTTTTTACCGTATCATCAAATAGAGTGGTTTCCTGATTTACTAACGAAATATTTGACCTAAGAGACTTTAACGTTGTTTCGTATATAGATTGATTATCAATTAAAATATCTCCGGATGTTTTGTCATAAAAACGAGGAATAAGGTTTAATATAGTTGATTTCCCAGCACCACTATGTCCAACTAAAGAAATCATTTCTCCTCCATTTATTTTCAAATTTACTTTCTTCAAAACTTTTTTTTCATCAGACTCATAGTTAAAATCTACATCTTTAAAAATTATTTCACCCTTTTCTAATTTTAAATTATTGCGATTTTCGTTTTCAAAAATTTTATTTTTTGTATCAATTAGTGGAACAATCCTTTTTGCAGCAGACAAACCTTGATTAATTGACATATTAAGAGTAGCTAAAGATCTAACAGGTTGATAAGCCAACATCATTGCTGCTAGGAAAGAGAAGAAATTATTTATATCCAAGGAATCATCAATAATAAGTTTTCCTGAATAAAAAATTAAACCAGCGATCATTATTCCTGTTAAAGTTTCCATTATTGGTGATGCCCTAACCATTACAATGGATATTTTGACTACTTTTTCTTTAAGATCATTAATGAATTTTTCTGCTCTTGAAAATTCGTAGTTTTCTTTTTGGAAAATCTTTATAATTTTGTGATTTTTAAATATTTCAAGCAAGTATGATGTTAGGTCTCCAGATTTTTCTTGAGCTTGTGTTGTAACTTTTCCAATTCTTTTTCCAAGAGATCTTGCCGCAAAGGTAGCAAGAGGTATCATAATTAAAGCAAAAATTGCAAGTCTCCAATTTTGATAAAACATTACTCCAATTAAACCAATCAATGTGAATGTATCTTTAAAAATATTTAAAATCACAGTGCTTACAAGATTTGTGATCATAGAAACATCAAAAGTTAAATGTGATAAAAACTTTCCAGAATGTTTTTTATCTATTAATTCACTATCTGCTTTTATAATCGATCTCATAAGATCAAATTGAATAGTTTTAGTAACCTCTTCACCCACTTTAATCAAAGTAGTTTTGGCAAGATATAGAGATATGCCTTTTAAAGAAAATGCAATTATTATCGCCAGAGGAATTAAAAGTATTAAAGATTGATCTTTTTCTATGAAAATTTTTTCAATTGCTGGGTCTAAAAGCCACGCTATTGCAGAAGTGCTACCCGCAACGATTAGGGAGAAAAAAACTGATAATAAAATTTTATAAATATATTTCCTCGTATAGTCATTATAAAGCCTTTTTAATATTTGTAAGTCATTCATATTTTAAATTAGCTTTCCAATTAATAAATTTATAAAAATAATTAATCCAAATAAATTATTTGACTTAAATAATTTTAAACATATTGATCCATCAGATATATTCAAGTTTTTAATTTGGAATAATAATAAATGAAAAATAGGGAATATAAAAAAAATAAAATATATTTTATTAAATTCCATTAAAATTCCTAATGTAAAAATTGAGCTTAACGTAATTAAATAACATATTAATAAAAATTTTTTTGGATCTCTTTTAAATTTTATAGAAGTTGATTTTACCCCAATTATTTCATCATCTTTAATATCTTGATATCCATATATCGTGTCATAGCCTAGTGTCCAAAATATGGCTCCAAAATAAAAAACTAATGGAATTAAATCAATACTTTCTTGAATTGATGTCCATCCTAGAAGAAGACCATAGTTAAATGTTATACCTAAAAAAAGTTGTGGCCAATAAGTAAATCTTTTCATTAATGGGTAACTAAATGCAAGAGGCATAGAACATAAAGCTAAAATAATAGTTAATTTATTAAACTGAATTAAAATGAAAAGGGCGATTAAGCATAAGATTGCAGAATAAAATATTCCTTGTAATACAGAAACTTTACCCGAAGCTATTGGTCTATTTTTAGTCCTTTCAACCTTTTTATCATAATTTCTATCCACAATATCATTTATAATGCAGCCAGCTGATCTCATCAGAACTGAACCAATAAGAAATAAAATTGAATATTTTAAAAATGTTATAATTTCATTGTTGAAATTGTAGCCGATCGTTAAGCCCCAAAGACAAGGCCAAAATAGCAACATATATCCAATTGGTCTTTTAATTCTAGTTAGTTCAAAGAAATCATTTAATTTTTCAGACATAATTTACTTGTAAATAACAAAGGGTAGTTTCATAATCAAATTGATTCGGTATGAACGTAGATTACACAGTAACAGCACTTATGTTTCCAGCAATTCCTCTAATTATGAGTGTGTACAGTAATCGTTTTCATACTTTAAGTGCATTAATAAGAAAAATTCATGATGAATATGTTTTTGAAAAACATACCCCGCCTGAATGGAAAAATCAGCTTATAAACTTAAATGATAGAATAAAAGTTTTAAAATATACAATTATGTTTTCTGCATTTGGATTTTTATTTAATATGCTTACTGTTTTTGCCCTATATTTAGATAAAATTTTTATTGCTAGGATAATTTTTGGATCATGTTGCTTATCTATGATGGTATCAATTGTTTTTTTTATTAGAGAGATTCAAATATCAACTAAAGCTTTAAGACTTCATATATCTGATATGGATGTACAATCTAAGGAATAATTATTGCAGGTCCTAAGATTTTTCTAGACTCTAAATCTTTGTGCGCCTGAATGACTTCTTCTAATTTATATTTTTTAAAGATTTCTATTTTAATTGAACCTGATTTAACTTTATCGAATAACATATTTGAAGCTTCTTCTAACTCTTTTTTTGTGCCCAAGTATTGTTGCATAGAGGGTCTGGTAAAATATAAACCTTTTGGTTGAATTGATTTTGGAACATTTATCTCAGACAAAGGTCCAGAAGCATTACCAAATGAAACCATCATGCCCCTTACATTTAAACACTCCAATGAACCTTCTAGAGTATTTTTTCCAACCCCATCATATACTACTGGCACACCTTTGCCCTGAGTTATGTCTAAGACTTTTTTAGAAAAATTTTCTTTATTATAATTTATTACGTGGTCGTAACCATATTTTTTAGCTTTATCTACTTTTTCATCTGAACCAACGGTACCTATAACTGAACATCCAAGACTTTTAGCCCATTGACCAAATATTTGACCTACGCCGCCTGCTGCAGCATGAAATAATATTGTTTGGCCAGATTTTACTAAATATGTTTTGTGCAATAAATAAAAAGTTGTTAAACCTTTTGTCATTAAAGTAGCAGCTATTTCCATGTCAATTCCTTCAGGAATTTTAACAAGATTTTTTGTAGGATAATTTCTATGTGTGGAATAAGCTCCCAAAGGAGTTCCTGCATAAGAAACTTTATCTCCTATTTTAAAGTCTTTTATATTTGATCCAACATCAGTTATAATTCCCGCACCTTCGGCGCCAATTCCAGTTGGAAGCTTTAAAGGATAAAGCCCAGATCTATGATAAGTATCAATGTAATTTAAACCAATTGCTTTATGTTCAATTGTAACTTCATCTTCTTTTGGTTTTTCTAAAGTAATATCTTTTAATTCTAAAACTTCAGGTCCACCATTTTTTGCAATTATAATGGATTTCATTATTTTACAAAAGTTCCATTATTATAATCTTCAACTGCTTTAAGGATTTCTGATTTAGTATTCATTACAAATGGTCCACCTCTTGCTATTTGTTCACCAATTGGTTTACCAGATATTATTAGAAATTTTGAATTAGATATAGCAGAAACTTTAAGCTTTTCGCCTCTTGTTAACAGGATTAGAGTTGAATCTTTTAATTTTTGATGACTTTTATTTCCAATCCTTACTTCACCATTAATTAAATAAATAAAAGCATTGTGTGTTGAGGGTAATTGAAAATTAAACTCTTTATTTTTATTAATTTCTATATCGAAGTAGATCGGTTCAACATTGTGTCCTTTAACATAACCTTCAATTTTTTCAAATTTTCCAGCTATAACTTTTACCCTTTTATCTCTATCTTTGTGTATTTGTATTTTATCTGAGTCAATATAAATATATTCAGGCTTATTCATTTTGTATTTTGCAGGCATATTTATCCACAATTGAAATCCGTGTAACCTTCCACCTGACATTGCGGGCATCTCAGAATGAATTATTCCACTTCCTGTTTTCATCCATTGAACGTCCCCAGATTTCATTCTTCCTTTTGCGCCTGTGCTATCTTCGTGCTCAAATTCTCCTTCAAGCATATAAGTAACTGTTTCTATGCCTCGATGAGGATGAGGAGGAAAGCCACCTAAATAATCATCTTTATTGTTAGAACCAAATTCATCTAGCATTAGGAAAGGATCAAAATAATTAGGTTCAATTCCAATACTTCTTTTAAGTTTAACCCCAGCTCCATCCGAAGCTAACGTTGGTTCAATAATTTGTTTTACCTCAATATTTGACATCTATTTTTTATATTTCTTATCTAAACTAAAATCTTTTGCACCATTAATTAGGAGAAATAAAAATCCACCAGCTAAAGCAATATTTTTTAAAAAGGATGTTAATTGCATCTGATTAGAAAAATCACTATGAAAGATAACTCCAGTGACTATACAAAATAAACACAATAGTCCAGAAGCAATCTTTACCTGATAGCCAATTATAATTAAAATTGGACAAATTATTTCTATAACAATTGCAGGTAAAATTAATATGCCAGGCATTCCAAAGCCTTCCATCCAATCAACTACACCCTCATAATTATTTATCTTGGAAAAACCATTAAGCAAGAATAACAATGAAATTAATATTCTCCCTGTTAAATCTAATATATTTTTCATAATTGTTTTTCAAATAAATCTTTATTTACAGAATATCAAGTAGTTGATTTAGCCCACTAATTTCATTTTGAGGCTTATAATCAAGATTATCAAAGATATTATTGTTTCTGTTAACCCAAATAGAATTATATCCATAATTTCCACCACCAGATACATCCCAGGAATTAGCACTTAAAAATGCAATTTCTTTCTTCTGAATTTTATATTTAATAATTGGTATATCGTAAACTTTTGAGTCTGGTTTAAAAACACCAACGTCTTCAATTGAGAAAATATCATCAAATATATTATCTAAATTATTAATTTTTACCAATTCTTTTAGAAGTGTAGGCGTTCCGTTAGAAAGAATTGCAAGTTTATAATTTTTATCTTTAAGCTTTTTTAACACTTCGCAAACTTCTGGATAAGTAGATAGTATTTTATACAGGTTTAATAATTCATTACGCATAGCAGGATCTACTTTGAAAGTCTTAATCGATTTATCCAAACTATCTTCGGTTATTTTCCAAAAATCCTTATGTCTTTTCATAATATTTCTAAGCCACGTATATTCTAATTGAGTAGTTCTCCAATAATTAGCAAAGCCTTCCCATTTTTCTCCAATTTTAGCTTTGCATTTTTCTGCTGCCGAATTTACATCAAATAATGTACCGTAAGCGTCAAAAATTATTGCTTTAACATTTTTCATAAATTAACTTATATTAATGAGCAATATTAGATTATTTTTTAAAGAAAGTTTATCACTTAATTTTAGTTCAAAGCTAGACAAGTCTCAGTCGCACTATTTATCTAAAGTGATGAGAATAGATACTGGTGGAAGTTTTTCTTTATTTAATAAAGATGGAGAATGGGAAGCAAAAATAAAAGAGATAAACAAAGGAATTGTAGGATTTTCTGTAACTAAAAAATTAAGGTCTGCAAATAATCAAAAGGAAATTTGGCTTGCTTTTGCCCCTATCAAATTAAACTATCTAAATTTAATGATACAAAAGGCAACAGAACTAGGAGTTACAAAATTTATTCCCATTTTAACAGAGAGAACAATAGTAAGAAAAATTAATGAAAAAAGATTAAATAAAATTATTATCGAAGCATCAGAACAGAGTAATAGATTAAAGGTTCCTTCTCTAAATAAAATTGTAAAACTTGATAACTTTTTAAATCTCAATCATAAAACAAATATTATTTTTGGTGATCTAAATTCAAAAAATAATGAAATTAAGTTAAAGGATCTAGATCCTTTGTGTATATTAATTGGACCAGAGGGTGATTTTACAATTAAAGAAAGAGAAAATATTCTAAAACTAGAGAAAGTAATCCCATTAAAAATAAATGAAAATATTTTGAGATCTGAAACTGCCGCTATATCAATGATATCAATTATAACTTTTAATTTATTATCTTAAATATTTATTTATAGTTTTAAAAATTTCTTTATAAGCCGCATGATGACTTATTAGATCTAGATATTTTCCATTGTTTAATAAAATTATAGATGAACTATGATTAATAAGGTAATCACCATCTTCGGTAAATATTTTTTCTGAAAATACTCCCCAAGATTGAGACAATAAAAACATTTTTTTGGGATCACCTGTAATACCATAAATTTTATTCTCAAAAGAATCTAAATAATCTTTTATAAGCTCCGGTGTATCTCTCTCGGGATCAATACTAATGAAAAAAACTTTAAATTTGTTCTTCTTTTTTTGGTTTAAATTATTTATGACTAAGTCTAAATTATTTAAAGTCATAGGACAAACATCAGGGCAATTCGTAAATCCAAAAAAAATTGCAGTTAAAGGTCCTTCAAATGATTTTTCTGTAATCACATCATTGTTGACATCTTTAAGTGAAAATGACGAACCTTTAAAAGATGCGACATATTCATCTTTTTTATCTTGAACTGATAAAAAAACAGGAAACATTATAAATAGAAAAATAACTAAGCAACCAGCAATAATTGTTATTGAAGTTTTTATTTTCATTGTTGAAAAAGTTATTTAAGTTATTATATAAAATTCATGAGCAATTTCATAAAGAAACTTTTTGGCACACTTGTTCAAAAACCTTGGGAAAGTGAGCGTGCATCAATTGACAATGCTCATCAAGGAAAAACTTTTGATATTTCTCTTCAAAAATCAGCAGTAATTATTATTTTTGGAGTTGCAACGGTGTTGTTTAGTTTATTATTTACTGGTTATATTTATACTTTGCCACCAGAACAAGACACTAATTATCTTTTAAGACCGAATTTGCTCTGGATAAATACATTAATACTTTTTTTTGTAACTTATTTTTTTAGTAAAATTACAAGCGACCTTGATAATAAAAAAACTTTAAAAATAAAAAAAAATCTTTTGATTGTAGGAGGATTAAGTTATTTATTTTTATTTGGTCAAGTAATTTTTTGGTTTCAATTAATTAAAAGTGGCAACATTGTTTCAACTAATTCATATTTTTCATCTTTTTATTTCTTTACGGCACTTCATGGATTGCACCTTTTGGGAGGGTTATTTTTTTGGGGGAAAGTTTCTTCAAGGATTTTAAAATTAGAAAATGGAAAAAAAATTTTGGAAGAACAAAAAAATATTTCCGCTCTATCTTTATATTGGACATTTTTATTGATAGTTTGGATAATGTTTTTTTTGATGATTTATCTTTTTAATGATGCAGTAATTGAATGGTGCAAATCTTTAATTTCTTAAACTTACAAAAATAATACTAGAATGAAACCAACTGCAGCAATGACAATCAACAATATGTTTACTGATCTTAAGTATTTTTTAGTCTCGGGCTTTACCTTATTTCTTGAAAATGCTCCCGCTCCCAAAGAGATCACAATAAAAAAAAGAAATACCAAAAATAGTATTACTAATAGAATTTCAAATTTTCCAAGCATAATATTGTTGAATATAGTAGTTTATTTAAGATATTTTAATGACATTTTGTCATAGGTATTTATATTATTATTATTCTATATAAACAGGTATGCACGCAGGTATAATATTTTTTTTGGTAATTCTTGGATCAATTCTTTTCCATATTTTTACTCCTTGGTATTGGACTGATATAGCTTCAAATTGGGGAGCTATGGATGACACTATCACTTTAACGTTTTGGGTAGGAGGAGGTGTCTTCATTGCAGTTTGCTTATTTATGACTTATTGCTTGTTCAAATTTTCTTATAAAGAAGGAAGAAAAGCAGAATACAAGCCGGAAGATAAAAAATTAGAAAGAATTCTAACTTGGGCAACTACTTTGGGTGTTGCCGCACTATTAGCTCCAGGACTAATTGTTTGGAATCAATATGTTAATGTTCCAAAAAATGCAATCCATATTGATGTTATGGCATGGCAATGGGGTTGGCAGTATAGACTACCAGGAGAAGATGGAAAACTAGGAACTACACAAGTAGTAAACATAAATGATGATAATCCTTTTGGGATAAACTTAGATGATCCAAATGGAAGAGACGATGTATTAATTCAAAGCGATGTTTTACATTTAAAAACTGACAAACCTGTAAAAATTTTGTTAAGATCAGTTGATGTACTTCATAATTGGTACGTTCCACAGTTTAGAGCAAAAATGGATGCCGTTCCAGGAGTAGTGACTTTTTATTGGTTTGAACCAAACAAAGTTGGTGAGTATGAAGTTTTATGTGCTGAATATTGTGGAGTTGGACATTATGCAATGAGAGGGAGAGTTTTTGTGAAAAGTGAACAAGATTATGAAAATTGGATTTTAGAGCAAGAAACTTTTTCTGACCTAATCGCAAAACAAAATAAAATTGAAATTGACCAAACAAAATTAGCAAAAAAGTAATTTAAATGATTAAAAAAATATATATAAAGTAGGAAATTTATGTCAGATAATTTAAACGATAATAAAACAATTAAAGCACAATCTTCAGAAACTATTTCTGGCGGAACTCAAGGAGTATCACCTGATATGGACTATGTAAGACCTGCAGAACTAGCTGATCAAGATTTATATCACGGACACAGTTTTATAACCAAATGGATTTTTTGTCAGGATGCAAAAGTTATTGGTGTACAATATTTTCTTTTAGCAACATTTACAGGTATAGTTGGATTAATCCTTTCTTGGTTAATGCGTTTACAATTAGGTTTTCCTGGAGCCGCAGGGTTTATGACCGCTGAACATTATTATCAATTTGTTACGATGCATGGAATGATTATGGTTGTCTACTTTTTAACGGCACTCTTTCTCGGAGGTTTTGGAAATTATTTAATTCCTTTAATGGTAGGTGCTAGAGATATGGTATTTCCTTACGTTAATATGATCAGCTTTTGGATGTTTTTTGTTGCCGTTGCAGTATTAATGTCAAGTTTTTTTGTTCCAGGCGGACCAACAGGTTCAGGTTGGACACTATATCCCCCACAAGCAATTTTAGAAGGAACTCCAGGATCAGGTATGGGCATAATATTAATGCTTTTATCTTTATCTTTATTTGTAATTGGATTCACAATGGGTGGACTTAACTACTTAATTACAGTTTTACAAGCTCGTACAAGAGGGATGACTCTAATGAGAATGCCATTAACAGTTTGGGGAATATTTACGGCAACTGTTTTGGCAATGTTAGCTTTCCCAGCATTATTGGTAAGTTCAATAATGATGACTCTAGATAAGTTACTAGGAACAAGTTTTTTTATGCCAACTATTTTAAAAGCAGGAGAGGTTTTAGAATATGGAGGAGGAAGTCCTATTCTATTTCAACATTTATTCTGGTTTTTTGGTCATCCAGAAGTGTATATAGTTGCATTACCTGCATTTGGAATAGTGTCAGATTTAATTTCTGTTCATTCAAGAAAAAATATATTCGGTTATAGAATGATGGTTTGGGCAATAGTTGCAATAGGTGCACTAAGCTTTTTTGTTTGGGCACACCATATGTATGTTAGCGGAATGAACCCTTGGTTTGGATTTTTCTTTGCTACAACAACTTTAATTATTGCCGTACCAACTGCAATGAAAGTTTATAATTGGATTTTAACTTTGTGGAGAGGGAATATAAGAATTAATACTGTAATGTTATGGTGTCTTGGTTTTATAGTAACGTTTGTAAACGGAGGTATCACTGGCATATTTTTAGGAAACGTAACTGTGGATGTTCCTTTATCAGATACTTATTTTGTTGTTGCTCACTTCCATATGGTAATGGGCATAGCGCCTCTTATGGTGATAATGGGTGCTGTATATCATTGGTTTCCATTAGTAGCAGGCAAAATGTTAGATGAAAAATTAGGCAAATGGCACTTTTGGGCTACCTTTTTAGGAGCGTATTCAATATATTTTCCTATGCACTATTTAGGCTTTATTGGAGTTCCTAGAAGATACTTTGAAATGTATGACAGCCCATATATGACATCAGCAGTCGGTATGAATGAATTTATAAGTACTGCAGCCTTCTTAGTAGGTGCTGCACAATTTATATTGATCTATAACATTGTAAAAACTTTAAAAGTAGGCAAACCAGCAGGACATAATCCTTGGAAAGCTAATTCTTTAGAATGGCTTACTCCATCAGTCCCGCCAGAACATGGTAACTGGGGCGATAGACTTCCAGTGGTTCATAGATGGCCTTATGACTTTAATGTTCCTGGTGCAAAAAACGATTTTATCACTCAAACTACACCACCAAGTGAAGTTACTAATACTGAGGTAGAAAAAACTTAAAAAATATCTATGTCTGAACAAAAAATTGAGGGCCACGAATTTAAACCTGGTTTTGGTGGAATGGCCAGAGATACTGCGTCTGATCAAACCATGTTCAAGGGTGTTCATTGGGGAAAAGCAATGATGTGGATCTTTCTATTAAGTGATACGTTCGTATTTAGTTGCTTCTTAATTTCATATATGAAGGGTAGAGCGTCAACACCAGTAGAATGGCCCAACCCTAGCGAAGTTTTTGCATTAAATGCATTTGGAGTACCAGTCCCGTTATTGTTAATAGCCATTATGACTTTTGTTCTAATTACTAGCAGCGGAACAATGGCCCTTGCAGTTAAGTATGGTTACGAAAAAAATAGAAAAATGTGTGGCTGGCTAGTTTTAGCTACTGCTATAGGTGGATTAACTTTTGTTGGAATGCAAGCTTTTGAATGGTCAAAATTAAT
>MDSV01127440.1_pt1 | contig 11663 bp, 10 predicted proteins | sample 810851 | NCBI WGS metagenome assembly MDSV01 (sample SAMN05326640, study PRJNA326480) | marine metagenome | isolation source: seawater | place: Atlantic Ocean: North East | collected 2012 | reverse complement strand
CTATTATACCACTTATTGAGGAAAGAAAAAAGATTTCTATTAAAGAAGATAAAAAAATTGTATTAACAGAAACTCCCATAAGTCTTAAAGAATTAAAGGATGATTTTCTTTGTTCAAATGATAAGTTGAGAGTTGAATAGACTATAAACAGACCGACTACAAAACCTAAAAAACCAAAAGCAGTTAGATTTAGGTGAAAGCTTTTAGTTAATTGCTTAAGGTCACTATTTATTTCGGAATCTTTTATTTCAAGGCCCATTTCCTCGAGTATTTTTGTATCTTTTGGTATTGTACCTGTAAGTTCAAATCTTGAGATTTTACCTTTTGTGTTTAAAAGTTCATCAGCAATGCTAATATCTACCAACAAATAATTTTTAAGTAAGCTATCGGTTTCTATTAATTCAAGATTTAAATCTAAACCTGAAACTTTTTTAATTGTTTCCGATGAAGCAAATGCTATTTTTCTATTAATTAAGAATTCACGATTATTGTCAGTTGTTTTAAAAAATGAATTATAAAAGCTAGTACCTTGAGAAAGTGTGAAAGGATCAACTCCAATTATTTTTAATTCTTTATTATCAGTTAATTTTTCTTCAATTATTGGAGTTACTGGCCATTTATTTCTGCGTAGTTTAGCAAAATTTTCAAAAGGTATTAAATCGTCCTTAACCGATACAATAAGTTGATTTTGGTTTGATGAAATTATGGTTACAGCATTTTCATAGGAGTTTTTTGCTTCAGAATTTAATAATTGGATACTGGACCACAAAGTAGTAGCTAAAGACACACCTAGAAATAAAAAAATTAATTGCAAAGGTTTTCTGAACCAGTGCTTTAAATTATACATAGAAAGAACATCAAATATTTTCATTTAAATTTTTCTTATTTTTTTATTTTTTATAAGTAATTTCGTATTTAATTTATTTGCCAAATTTTCTGAATGTGTTGCAATTATAATTGTTGAGTTATATCTGGATAATAATATCTGAAAAGCACGGGATACTATTGAAGAATTTTCTTCATCAAGATTTCCAGTAGGTTCGTCGGCAAGCAAAATTTTGGGTTTAGTCAGAATAGCCCTCGCAATTGCGACTCTTTGCTGTTGACCCCCAGAAATTTCTTCTGGATATTTTTTTAGAAGACCTTGTAAACCAAGTAATTCTATAAGCTCATCTTGGAAATTTTGATCAAAATTTTTAATCAGTTTAGAATGAAATTTTATATTGTTTAAAATATTCAATGATGGGATTAAATTAAACTGCTGAAAAATCACTGCAATATTATGTAATCTGAAATCTGCTCTTTTTTGTTCTGAATATTTCCAAATATCAAAGTCATTTATTTTGATTAAACCGGAGCCTGGAGACTCTAATCCCGCTATTAAATGTATCAATGTGGTTTTTCCACTTCCACTTTCACCTAATAATGCAGTTGAGGTTTTTGGATAGATTTCAAAGCTTAAGTCATTGAAAACTTCAAAACTCTCACCGGAACTTTCAAAATCCTTATTAAGATTTTTAACAATTAATAAAGGTATCATTATGAGCGATTTTATATTTGAGACAGAGGATATATATTCTTAGGTAGTTAATATTGGTAATAATGAAATAGTTTATTATTAATTTATCAAAAAAAGTATAAATATAGTTGATTAACCATTTACATTTTGTACTATATTATCACCATAAAAGAGATATGATTTTTATCAAACTTCATAACCCAAGACCTCATCATCATCATCTTCAATATTTTCTGGAAAACCGTCACATATAATTTGGAGACCAGTTTTATCCTCTAGTCTTTCAATTATAGATGGAGAAAATGCTCTATTTCCATAAGTTGATATTCCATCTTTAAATATTTCTATCAATTTTGGAGCTATTTCTAAAGGTATTTTTTTTTCATCCGCCACTTTTTGAAATATTTCAACATCTTTGAGAACTAAATCCATAGTAAAATTTATATTTCTACTACCATTTAATATTACTTGACTTTCTGTTTCATGAACAAAAGAATTTCCTGAAGAAATTTTTATTGCTTGAAATGTCTTAGCTAGGTCTAACCCTTCTCCTTTCATAGTTGTCAATGCTTCACAACAAGATACTAAATTTGCTGTAGCTAAGTAATTAGTCATCACCTTTAAAACTGAAGCAGTGCCAATATTTCCAGTATGGAGAACTTTTTTTCCCATTATAAAAAGTATTGATTTTATCTTTTCAAAAACTTCTCTATCACAACCAGCAAAAATTGAAATATTTCCTGTTACAGCTTTATGACAACCACCAGAAACAGGACAGTCTGCTGAATAGCCACCTTTTTCAGAAACTAATGTTGATAGTCTTAAAACTTCTGACTTGCTTGTTGTACTCATTTCAAGCCAAATTTTACCTTCAGATAATCCTTCAATTACTCCAGTTTCAGATTCCATAACTTCAGCACAAATTGTTGGAGATGGAAGACAAGTAATGATAATATCACTTTTTTTGGCTAAATCTATTGGCTTGTCTTCCCATTTAGCACCAGAAGTAATTAGTTTTGAACCAATTTTTTTAAATTTATCATGAATGATTAAATCCATACCATTTCTTAAAAGCGTAGCTGCCAATTTTTCTCCTAAATTGCCTAAACCAATAAATCCTATTATCATTTATTGTTCCTTTTTATTTGTAGCTATTTCAAACTGAAACTCTATTGATTGATAATTCTTATACCATATGTATGAATAGATTAAGTTTAAATATCAACTTATAGTTTTTTTTAAAATTTTGGTATGAAAAATGCAGTAATTTTTATTTAATGAATGTAATGAGAAGTGTTGCTTTCGTGCCATAATTCAATGTTTTTAAGGATATAATTATAAAATAATTAATACATCAACAGTTTAAAATATGTATAACTTAAGAAAAATAATAAACACAGGCCATAATTGGAGCAGGAAATGTATTTAGTAGATCAAGCAAAACTTGAATCAATCAATGATTCAGAACATTCAAAATATTTAAATTTAGGGGATTGGTTAGGAGTTGAAGCAGAACAGGATGGAAGAGTATCTGTTTGGGCTGATATAAATTCTTCTTTTTTTGGACTAAAAAGAAAAGTTAGAGAGCAATTAGGTTTCTTACCTTCCGAAATTGCCAACATACTTAATGGCAGTATTAAAAATGGTAGAAGAGTTAGAGCAAGGTTGATTGATATGCAAAAGCATTTTAATAATAGTTCAAAAAATAAGACTACATTAGCTGTATCTTTGTGGAGTGATTAATCAAAATTTTAAAAATAAATAGGAGTCAAATTTGTTTTCAGATCAAAAATTTTCAAGTTCTATTTTAGCTAATAGTTTCAGTCTTAAAGGTTCAATCACATGCAAAGGTGAATTGCAAATTGACGGCCGTATCAATGGTAATATAAACGGGGAAAAAGTAATTTTAGGTCCTGAATCCTCAATGGACGGAACCCTTAATGCTGACGAAATCGTTATTAGTGGTAAATTCAAAGGTAAAATTAAGGGTAAATCAATAAGGTTAGACTCAGGAGCCATTGTTGATGCTGAAATTACTTACGAAATACTAGCAATTGAAGATGGATCATCAATTAATGGATTAGTAAAAAAAATCGTTAATCCTACTCCAACCAAAAAACAAACTTTATCAGAAGATAAGAAAAAAGAGGATAAATAGACTTATTAGTTGAAAATTTATCTATATAAATGATAAACTTTAGTATTCATTATAAATAACTTATTTTAAGTGTAAAAATTGGTTTGATCTAAATTTGAAAATAGTACTGAATTCTCTGGTATCAAAAGGTTATAATAAAGGTAAAGATCCGTTATCAAATAGAGCTGTTACTACTGATATTGAAAAACCTTTTCTTTTTTTTAATAAATGTCCAATCAAAGATGAAGTAAATTTACTCAATCTTGATAAAATTGCTAATGAGATTGGGATCAAATCATTAGTTGCTATTGATGAGACTAAGCGATTGGGTCTTGGAAGTTTTAAAGCTCTTGGGGCAGTATACACTATAGCAAAAATTGCTTTAGGAAATTTGATAGATCATAATGATAAAAATTTAATCTCAAAGGCCAAACAAAAATTGAAAGGAGTTACTTTTTCTACAGCAAGTGCAGGAAATCATGGTTTGTCATTGGCTGCAGGTGCAAGATTATTTGGAGCAAAATCTATTATTTATGTATCAAAAAATGTACCAAAAAAATTCGTTGGTCAACTTGAGGAATTAGGGGCTAAAGTATTAATAATTGGTAATACTTATGATGAATCTCTACAGGCAGCAATTGATGATTCAAAAAAAAATAATTGGACTCTAATTTCGGACTCAACATGGGAAAATTATGATACAGGATTGGACGTAATGGAAGGTTATCTAATTTCAATAAGCCAGGCTTTAAAAAAAATAAGAAATAATCCTACGCATATATTTTTACAAGCAGGTGTTGGTGGATTAGCTGCATCATTTGCTTCATATTGTAGAAAAAAATTGGGATATTCACCAATTATTATTATAGTAGAGCCTGATTATGCACCTTGTTTGCAAAAATCAATTGTAAAAGGTAAACCTGTTGTTGTTAAGGGGCAAGCTTCCAACATGGGAAGGTTAGACTGTAAATATCCTTCGCGTCATGCTTTTTATTCACTTTCAAAAACGGCTAACGCATTTGTAAGCATTACAGAAACTGAATCAATTAAAGGCAATCAATTTTTATCAAAAAGAGGAATACATATCTCCCAATCTAGTTCAGCAGGTTTTGTTGCTTTGAGTAAATTAATCAAAAGAGGAGATTTTTTATTGGATTCTGAAACTCATGCCTTATGTGTTTTTTCTGAAGGTGACGTAAGATGAAAAAATAATACTTTGTATTCTGAATAAAAATAAAAATCTTTAATATTAAAAACTTGATTATTTTTTATCAAAAAGTAGACTAAACTTTATTACTATTTTGATTGTAGCTCATGAGCAAAGTCTTTTTTTTATGAATATATATGGAACCAGAAAGAAATCAGAAAATAGTTGTTTTAACCGGTGCAAGTAGGGGTATAGGTCATGCAACTGTTAAAAAATTTGCCTCTGAGAACTGGAGAGTAATTACTTGTTCTAGAAATCCCTTTGATGAAAGATGTCCTTGGCCTGGTGGAGAGATAAACCACATTCAACTTGACTTATCAAATCCTAACCAAACTATTGAAGCTATAGAAGAAATTAAATCACGGATAGGTCCGAAATTACATGCCTTGGTTAATAATGCAGGTATTTCCCCAAAGGGAAAAGATGGTTCTAGACTAAATACTCTTAACACTGATTTAAAAACCTGGGGACAAGTTTTTCACGTTAATTTTTTTGCATCTGTAGTATTGGCTAGGGGGTTACAAAACGAATTGGCAAATGCAGAAGGTGCAATCGTGAATGTTACATCAATAGCTGGGAGTAGAGTGCATCCATTTGCAGGTCCCGCATATGCAACTTCCAAAGCTGCATTATCTGCTCTTACTAGAGAAATGGCTTCTGATTTTGGTCCGCTTAAAGTTAGAGTAAATGCTATCGCCCCTGGTGAAGTTGAAACAGATATTTTAAGTGAGGGTACAGATCAAATAGTAAAAGATATACCTCTTAAAAGATTAGGCCTTCCAGAAGAAGTTGCAAATACCATTTTTTTTCTATGTAACAATCAATCAAGCTACATTAGCGGTGCTGAGGTTCATATTAATGGTGGTCAGCATGTTTAGTAGAAAGATTTTAATTTGAATCTGATTTTTAAGGAAAAGCTTACCAAATTATTCCTTAATTACGTACAGGCAGCTACTCCTGAAATTTGTCTAAAAAAAATTAAAAGCATTAAAAATAATGGAAAAATTCTCATTATTGGTGTAGGAAAGGCGTCAATTCCTTATTGTGAACATATTATACCAAAAATCAAATCTCGGTTTGAAGGTATTATTATATCTACAAAAATAAAAAATTTACCAAAAAATTTAAAAGAATTTAAAATTTTTTTTGCTGGTCATCCTATTCCTGATAAAAATGGAATTATTGCAGCGCAATTTTTAATTAAACAAGTAAAGAAACTTAAAGAAAACGATTTATTATTATTTCTTGTTTCAGGTGGAGGCTCGGCACTTTTACCTGCTCCTCCAGAAGGATTTTCATTAAAAGATGAAATAAATTTGAATAAAAAAATAATACACTCAGGAATGACTATTCAAGAAATTAATCTTATTAGAAAAAATTTTTCAATGATAAAAGGTGGTAGGTTAGCAAGAATTGCATATCCATCAAAAGTAAAAACTTTGGTCGTATCAGATATTCCTGGTGATGATATTACTCAAGTAGCGTCGGGACCAACATTACCAAGTATTGGTGAAGCTTCAGATGCTATCAATTGTTTAAATAAATATAAAATTGTTCTACCAGAAAAAATACTTAATCATATAAAAAGTCATAAAAATGAAATCCCGAATATAAATGATTTAATCTTTAAAAAAAATGCTGCTATTTTGTTGGCTTCAGCAAAACAATCTATGAAAGCTGTTTGTAAATTAGCTAAATCAATGAATTTAGAGGCTGTAATTATATCTGAGGAAAGTCAAGGGGAGGCAGTTGACGTAGCTAAGAAACATGCTTCCTTTATTAAGGATTTTATGAAAGTAAATTATTCAAAAAATTCTGCCAGAAATTTATGTTTCTTTTCTGGAGGAGAGACTTCTGTTACAATTAAAAATAAAAAAGGCAAAGGTGGTAGAAATACTGAATATCTTTTAAGTTTAGCTATTCAATTTGAATTATTAAAAATAGGATCTTTTTTTGCTATAGCAGCTGATACGGATGGTATTGATGGTACTGAAAATAATGCCGGTGCAATTATTGATGAAAATACATTATTAAAAATAAGAAAAAAAAAATTAAGTCCTGAAGAACTTTTATTAAAAAATAATTCATATTTAGCTTTTAAAAAAAGTGGTGATTTATTTGTAACTGGACCAACAGGTACCAATGTTAATGATTTCCGGGCAATCATCATAAATTATTAAAGAGATGGAGAACTGATATGAAAAGCAATAGTTTTTTTCAACCAATTTCAGGTTTTGAATTGCCTCGATTTGCGGGAATGCCAACTTTTATGAGGCTTCCAAACGTTGGGTTAAGTGATAAAAAAATTTCTGAGGTAGATATTGGGATAATTGGGGCGCCATGGGATGCTGGAACTACCAATAGACCAGGTCCAAGGCACGGTCCAAGACAAGTAAGGGATATGTCTACTATGATTAGAGCACAACATGGTGTTAATAAACTAAGGCCTTTTGATTTAAAAAATTGTGCTGATTTGGGAGATGTAGCACCGAATCCCGCTAGTTTGGAAGATACTTTAAAAAGATTTGAAAATTATTTTTCAAAAATTGTTGAGTTAGATATTTTACCAATAACTGTTGGGGGAGACCATTTGTGTTCTTTACCAATTCTTAGATCTTTAAAAAAGGAAGAGCCCATTGGTTTGATACAATTTGATAGTCACACAGATCTATTTCATAGTTATTTTAATGGTCAAATGTATACACATGGGACACCATTTAGACGTGCAATAGAAGAAAATCTTATTGATCCTAGAAGAACTGTTCAAGTTGGGATAAGGGGAACTAACTACGACAGTGAAGATAGGGACTTTGCTTTGACAGAAGGAATAAGAATTATCACCATTGAAGAATTTTTTGATAGAGGGGTCTCTGATGTGATTAGAGAAGTAAAATCAATTTTGGGTAATAAAGAAACTTATCTTTCATATGATATAGATTTTATAGATCCAGCTTTCGCCCCTGGAACTGGTACTCCTGAGGTTGGTGGTCCAAATTCTTTCCAAGCTTTAGATGTCATAAGGAAACTTTCAGGTATAAATTTAATTGGTGCTGATTTGGTAGAAATTTCACCACCTTTTGACCAAAGTGGAGGAACAGCATTTCTGGGCTCTTCAATTCTTTTTGAAATATTATGTATTTTTGCGAGTAAATAAATTTAGAGTAATTAAAAGAGTACTTGCAAAAAATTATTAAAAAAAATATATATGATTTTTCTAATCATGAATAATTCGTTGGACCTATTTTAATTGACTGAAAATTTAAACACCTTACCCTCAATACTTGAAAGAAATTCAATTAAATTTGGTGAAAAACCAGCTTTTAGAGAGAAAGAGTTTGGTATTTGGCAATCTTGGAATTGGAGAGATGTTCATGAACATGTAACTAACATGTCTCTTGGTTTAATTAACTTAGGTATAAAAGAAGGTGAACATATTTGTATCATTGGCCGCAATAGACCTCATCTTTATTGGTCAATTATTGCAGCACAAAATGTAGGTGCGATACCAACTCCATTGTATCAAGATTCTGTGGCTCAAGAGATGATTTTTCCAATTTCTCATTGCTCTGCAAAAATGGCAATTGTTGAGAACCAAGAGCAAGTTGACAAATTATTAGAAATTAAAAAGGACATTACTTCATTAAAAAATATTATATACTTAGATCCCAGGGGACTTAGAAATTATAAAAAAAATAATCTGCATGCTTTAAGTGATGTTTCTAATTTAGACAAAATTGAAAATGTTTCTAAACTTCGAACTGAATTGAAAAAAAGACAATCCAAACAAAATTTAGATACCAAATCTATTTTGTTATATACTTCAGGTACTACAGGAAGATCAAAAGGTGTTGTTTTATCCAATAGAAATGTCATTGAAAGTGGAAAAGCTGGTATTGTATTTGACAATATAAATAGTGACTTTTCATTAATTTGTTATTTACCAATGGCATGGGTTGGTGATTTTGCTTTCTCTATGGGTCTAGGTCTTCAATCTGGTATGTGTATATGTTGTCCTGAAAGTTCAGAAACTTTGCATGATGACATGAGAGAAATTGGTCCAAGTTATTTTTTTGGTCCTCCACGATTTTTTGAATCTCTATTGACTTCTGTTAACCTTAAAATAGATGACGCTAGTTCTATTAAAAAGACATTATTCAATTATTTTATGTCTATTGCCAAAGAAAATGGTGAGAAAATTTTAGAAAATAAGAGTGTGGGTCTTGTAAACAGGGTTAAATATTTTTTTGGTGAACTTTTTATTTATGGACCTTTAAAAAATCGTATGGGTTTAACAAAAACAAAAGTTGGATACACCGCTGGCGAAGCAATTGGACCTGAGATATTCCAATTTTTTAGATCTCTTGGCATTAATTTAAAACAACTTTATGGACAAACTGAAGCTTGTGTTTTTGTTACATGTCAGCCTGATAGACAGGTTCATCCTGAAACTGTTGGAGTTCCGGTTAGTGGAGTTGAATTAAAAATATCCAAAACCGGTGAAGTTCTTTATCGGTCACCTGGTGCATTTGTTGAATATTTTAAAGATTCTGCAAATACAAAAAAAACAAAAGATAAAGAAGGATGGGTTTCTACAGGTGATGCAGGATTTATTGATCAAGAAACAGGTCATCTCAAAATTATTGATAGAGCAAAAGATGTTGGTAAACTAAAACAAGGATCATTATTCGCTCCAAAGTATGTTGAAAATAAATTAAAATTCTATCCTAATATACTGGAAGCAGTTTTATTTGGTTCTGGAAAAGAGTATTGTGTTGCCATGATCAATATTGATCTTACAGCTGTTGGAAATTGGGCAGAAAAAAATAATATTTCGTATGCATCATATCAAGAACTTGCAAGTCATCCTGAGGTTTACAAAATGGTTGCTGATCATATCAGAGAAGTAAACTTTTCATTGTCTAAGGACCAAAATTTATCTAATTGTCAAATAAAAAGATTTCTAGTTCTTCATAAAGAGTTAGATCCTGATGATGGAGAGATTACAAGAACTAGGAAAGTAAGAAGAAATCTTGTTAGTGATAAGTATTCTGATTTAATAAAAGCGCTTTATGACGGTTCAAAAGAAATTTTTACTGAAACTGAAGTAACCTATGAAGATGGTAGAAAAGGTAAAATATCAGCCTCAGTTAAAATTCAAGAGCTTAAAGAAACTTTTGAAGAGGTTGAAGTTTCATGAACCAAAATAATGACAAGATGATGGATATCAAAAATATTGTTTTACGTTTTGGTGGTGTGGTAGCTATTCAAAACATATCATTTGATATCTTCAAAGGTGAAATAAGAGCGATTATTGGTCCTAATGGTGCAGGTAAGTCTTCTATGTTAAATGTTATCAACGGATTTTATCATCCTCAAGAAGGAGAAGTGTGGTTCCGGGGTCAAAAAAGAGGTTCAATGAAACCATATCAAATTGCTCACCAAGGTATAGCTAGAACATTTCAAAATATTGCTCTTTTTAAAGGTATGACAGCTTTAGATAATATAATGACCGGTAGATTTACTCATATGAAAAAAAGTATTTTTTCTCAAATAATTTGGGAAGGTGGAGCTTCTAAGGAAGAATATGAGAATAGAGAAGTTGTGGAAAAAGTTATTGATTTCTTAGAAATACAACACATACGAAAAACGCCTGTAGGTGCTTTACCTTATGGTTTACAAAAAAGAGTTGAATTAGGACGGGCGTTAGCTGCTGAACCAGAATTATTACTCCTTGATGAACCTATGGCTGGTATGAATGTAGAAGAAAAAGAAGATATGAGTCGTTACATATTAGATGTCAACAGTGAATTCGGTACCACAGTAGCTTTAATAGAGCATGACATGGGTGTGGTAATGGATATATCTGATCGAGTAGTTGTTATGGATTATGGAAAAAAAATTGGTGACGGTACGCCTGATGAAGTTCGTAATAATCAAGCAGTAATTGATGCTTATTTAGGTGTATCTGAACATTAGGAGTTAGTAATGAGTGTAGAATTTTTATATACTATTGAAGTTATATTAAATGGTCTAATGGCGGGTGTTCTCTATTCCTTAGTAGCATTAGGTTTTGTGCTTATTTTTAAGGCTTCAGGTATCTTTAATTATGCTCAGGGTGTAATGGCTTTATTTGCAGCGCTTACTTTAGTTGGGCTCCAAGAAGGAAGGGTTCCTTTTGCACATCTTATAAACGCAGTCTTTGGGACCAAAGTACATCACTTTGATTGGACACTACCTGCCGTCGCAGCAATAATTTTTACAATTCTTGTAATGGTTTTATTTGCAATACTTGTTGAGAAGTTAATCCTAAAGCATTTAGTTAATCAAGAACCAATAATTTTGTTTATGGCGACCATTGGACTTGCATATTTCATGGAGGGTTTTGGTGATTTAATGTGGGGATCAGATGTAAAAACATTGAATGTGGGAATTCCTCAGGGAGGATCATTATGGTTTGAAGACTTAACTATAGGTTGGGCTGCTGAAGGTGAAAAATTCTATGGTATGTATGTTGATTTATTAGATGTATGGGCTGCAATTATTGCTATAAGTTTAGTATTGTTTCTTACTATCTTTTCTCAATACACGAAATCAGGTAGAGCACTTAGAGCAGTTGCTGATGATCATCAGGCAGCACTTTCAGTAGGTATAAGTTTGAGAGTGATATGGGTGCTGGTATGGTCAATTTCTGGATTTGTGGCTTTGGTAGCTGGAATGATGTGGGGTGCTAAATCAGGTGTTCAATTTTCTTTATCGCTAATAGCACTGAAAGCATTACCAGTATTAATGCTGGGTGGCTT
>MDSV01116032.1_pt1 | contig 11663 bp, 11 predicted proteins | sample 810851 | NCBI WGS metagenome assembly MDSV01 (sample SAMN05326640, study PRJNA326480) | marine metagenome | isolation source: seawater | place: Atlantic Ocean: North East | collected 2012 | reverse complement strand
TTGTATTTGATTTTTTAAAGTTTCAAATAGTATTTGAAATCTAAATATTTTTATTCCACAAGTTGTTGAACCAGCACAACCTCCTATGAACATTCCAAAGAATAATAAGTATATTGGGAATGGTCCCCATAAATTAAAATTATCTGTGGTATATCCTGTACCGGTAATAATTGAAATAACATTAAAAAGTCCAAGCCTGATTGAATCATTTAAATCTTTAATATCATTAAACCATAGATAAAATATTACCACTATCGAGCATGTGAATAATAAATAAATAAAAGTAGATATTTGGGTATCATTGAATACTTTTTTGAATTTTCCATTCCATACTTCTAAATAAATAAGAATTGGTAGACTTCCAATAATCATAAATAAGCATGCTATATATTCAAGGCTATTGATATTGAAAGAAGCAAAAGATTCATTTTTTGATGAGAACCCACCAGTAGCAATCGTCGTCATCGAATGAATCAGAGCATCAAAAAAACTCATTCCCAATATCCAATAAGAAACTAAACACAAAAAAGTTAATACTAGATAAATTAAAATTACTGCAGAGGCAATTTGAGTTGTTTTAGGTAAAATTTTTTCTGTAGTGTCAGACGACTCAGTTCTAAAAACTTGCATTCCACCAACTTGAAGGACGGGAAGAATACTTAAGGCCATGACAATTATTCCAACACCCCCTAACCATTGCAATAAGGCTCTCCAAATTAAAATTCCATGAGGCATTGACTCCACATCACTTATAATTGTTGAACCTGTAGTCGTCACCCCAGACATTGCTTCAAAAACAGAATCAGTAAAAGAAAAATTTATATCTGATAGATAAAAAGGAAGTGAGCCAAAAAAACATACAAATACCCAAGACAATGTTGTTAACAAAAAAGCATCTTGCATAATTAGCTTTTTATTTGCTTCATCTCGAGTAGAAAGGATTAGAGTTACACCAACAGATGCTGTAATTCCTAGACTCATAATAAATGACATCCATGTAGAATTATTTTTAATTACATCAGCAATTATAGGAAATAGCATTAGCGCACTTAACGCTAATAATAGAATACCTAATACATTTAGTATTACCTTAAAATTAATCATAGTTTAGGTTTGGATTAGTTCTTTTTAAGAATGGATCCTTGATTGATCATGCTATAAAATTCTCTTCTAGTTGATGCATCAGTTCTAAATTTTCCAAGTAATTGACTTGTTACCATAGATATACCTGGAGCGTTGATTCCTCTTGTTGTCATGCATTGATGCTGAGCTTCAACAACAACGGCAACTCCTCTTGGATTAAGAACTTCTTGAATACAATTTGCTATTTGAGCAGTTAACTTCTCTTGCACTTGCATTCTTTTAGAAAAAATTCTTACAATTCTTGCAAGTTTACTGATGCCTACAACTCGTTTTTTAGGTAAATAGGCAACATGGGCACTTCCAATAAAAGGAGCAATGTGATGTTCACAATGAGACTCAATTCTTATATCTCTAAGCATGATAATTTCATCATAGCCTTCTAATTCTGAAAAAGTTTTCTTTAAAACTTCTTTAGGGTCTTCATTGTATCCTGAAAACCAATCTTCATAGGCCTTAACTACCCTTTTTGGAGTATCTTTTAGACCCTCTCTTTTTATATCTTCACCTGCCCAAGCAAGTAAAGTCTTTACTGCTGCTTCAGCTTCTGATCTTGAAGGTTTTTTATCTTTTTTCATAGATTCTAAAGTCAGTGTTCTATATTAAAAACTTGGATTTATATATAGTAATTATATATTGCTATTAATTAATTTGTTTCATACTGATAAATTAGCCTAAAATCAGGATTTTTTAACAAACTGACAGTATTTTTATGGTAATGTAGCATAAATGAATGAACTAGAATCTATTTCACAATCTTCAAAGTCATGGCCATTTGTTGAGGCATCAAGAATTATCAGCAACGCAAAGAAAGCCAATAAAAAAACTATAAATCTTCAAACTGGCTATGGACCAAGTGGATTACCTCATATTGGAACATTTGGAGAAGTTGCAAGAACAACAATGATAGTTAATGCAATTAAATCGATTTCAGATTTTGAAGTAAATCTTATTGCATTTTCCGATGATATGGATGGTCTAAGGAAGGTACCTGATAATGTTCCTAATCAAGATATTTTAGAGATTAATTTAAACAAACCTTTAACTGCTATACCAGATCCATTTGGAACTGATAAAAGTTTTGGGGCTCATAATAACAATAAGCTACAAGAATTTTTAGATCGATTTGGATTTCAATACAATTTTAAAAGTGCGACTGATCTTTATAAGTCAGGTTTTTTTGATGAACAGATTATCAACGTTTTGGAAAATTATGAAGAAGTGACTAAGTTAGTTTTGCCTACTCTAGGTGAAGAAAGAAGAAAAACTTATAGTCCTTTTTTACCAGTTTGCCCCGATACAGGTAGAGTTCTTGAAGTTGAGATTAAAAGTTTAGATAAAATTAATAAATCTATAGTCTACAATAGTAATGATAAGGAATATGAGACTTTAATAACAGGTGGAAATTGTAAACTTCAATGGAAAGTTGATTGGGCAATGAGATGGATTGCACTTAATATTGATTATGAGATGTATGGCAAAGACCTCATACCAACATTTCAATTATCGTCAAAAATTTGTAAAGTTTTAGGAGGTAAGCCCCCAGAAAATTTTTTTTACGAATTATTTTTAGATCAGAATGGTGAAAAAATTTCTAAATCAAAAGGAAATGGACTTACTATAGATGAATGGTTGTCATATGCACCTGAAGAAACTTTAAGTTATTTTATGTATCAAAATCCTCGAAGGGCTAAAAAATTATTTTTTGAGGTTATTCCAAAGTCAACTGATGAATTTCTATCTTATGCAAATAAATTTGATAATCAGACACTAGAAGAGCGTTTAGAAAATCCAATATGGCATATTTTTAACGGTAAAAATGGTATTGGCAGCGTTCCAATTACGTATAATTTAATTTTAAATTTAGTGTCTGCCAGTGGTAAAGAAGATCCAGAAATAATACTCGATTTTATAAGAAAATATAAAGTAGATATAAATGATAAGAGTATCAATTTTATTAATAAATTAATCAAGGGTGTTATCAAATATAATAAAGATATTATCTCGGATAAAATTAAATTCAAAAATCCTAACAAAGAAGAAATTGCTATATTTAATGATTTAGTGATAAGTTTAAAAAAACTAATGCATGAGACTAACGCAGAAACTATTCAAACAGAGATTTATAAAATTGGTAAAAAACATAAATTTGAAAACTTAAGAGACTGGTTTAAGTTAATATATCAAGTCTTATTTGGAAAAGATGATGGGCCTCGTTTTGGAACATTTGTTGCTATATATGGTGTCGAAAAGACCATTAATCTAATTAATGAGAAAATAGGTAATAATAGCTAGAATGCAAAATATATTTCTTAAATTATTAAGAAACCTTAATCCTGAAACTTCTCACTATCTTTCAATTCTCTCAGTAAAATATTTAAGTATTTTTTTAGAAAAAACCTATAAAAATGAAATACTGAGAACAAATTTTGGCAATCTAAGCTTTGAGAATCCAATAGGACTTGCCGCTGGATATGATAAAAATGCTGAAGTAATAAATTCTTTATTTAAAATGGGATTTGGATTTGTAGAATGTGGAACTGTTACCCCAGTTGCGCAATATGGCAACCGTAAACCTCGGATATTTAGACTTATTGAAGATAGCGGTATTGTTAATCGTCTTGGATTTAACAACTGTGGTATTAAACAGTTCTTAGAAAATTTTAAGAAAAGACAATTAAATTTAGGAATAGCCGGTGTTAATATTGGTCCAAACAAAGAGTCTAAAAATTTTATTGATGACTATCTTAATCTTTTTAACTCTGTCTATGAATATGCTGATTATATAACTTTAAATGTTTCTTCACCTAATACAGAAAGTTTGAGAGATATACAAAAAACTGAAGATTTAAATGTTTTGACTTATGAGATTAATTCACTCCGTAAGTCAAAAAAAGATTATAAGCAGATAGTACTTAAAGTTGATCCTGATAGCAAAGAAGAAGAATATAGTCAAATTATCAATATAGTTCAGAAAAATAAAATAGATGGTTTAATAGTTACTAATACATCAGTTTCTCGTCCAGAATCTCTAAAGAGTATTTACAGGAATGAAGAAGGGGGACTTTCTGGAGTGCCCATTAGGGAGAAATCTAATAAAGTTTTAAGATTCATATCAAAGGAGACACAAGGAGAAATAACCTTAATTGGTGTAGGAGGAATAAATAGTGCAAAAGATGCATATGAGAAAATTAAGATTGGTGCCTCTTTAGTACAACTTTATTCATCTTTAACATTCAATAATCAAGGATTTATTAATAAAATTAATAAAGAGCTATCCTCATACATTAGAAGTGACGGCTTTAAAAATATTAAGGAAGCTGTAGGTGTAGAAATTAGATGACAAATATAAGTAACCTACCTTTTGAAAAAAGAACACGACAGATCAAAAAAAAACAAAATCGAGAGATTATTCTTAATGCTGCTCGAGGAATATTTGCAAAAAAAGGATATGATAACTCAAGTGTTAGAGAAATTATAGGTTCAACAGATCTTGGAGCGGGAACTTTTTACAATTATTTTCCAGATAAGTTGAGTGTATTTAAAGCAATAAATGAAAGAATAGTATCTGATTTTAGTAACTATTTTCTTATAGAAATTGAAAAATCAAATACCTTTGAAGAGGCTGTTCAGATAGCATTTAACAGTTGGTTCAATTGGATATCAAATCAAGAACATCATCATTTATTTATAAAGAATAATAAAAAATATCTTCTTGATTTGAAATGGCTAAGTACCAGATCAAAAGAGTATAAAATTTTTTATGATAATTTACTTAAATTTGTATTGTATCTTTCAAAAAAGACTGAGTTTCCAAATAATGATATTTCATTTATGGTTACGTCTGTAATTGCTGTAGCAACTAATCTTGGTGATGAAATGCTATCAAGGCAAGATATTACTCCCAAAGATGCAGCAGAATTTGCAACTAAACTATTTTTAAAAGGACTTTACTAAATTGAAAAAAAGTATTTTTATCACAGGTGCTGCCTCGGGAATTGGAAAAGCTACAGCAATACTTTTTGCAAAAAAAGGTTGGAATGTTGGATTATTTGATATTAACGAAGAGGGTTTAGAATCTGTTGCTAAAGAAATAGGGCACAATATTTGTATGTACCAAAAATTGGATGTAACAAACATTGATCAATGGAAATCTGCAGAGGAAAATTTCTCAAATTTTTCTGGAGGTAGATGTGATCTTTTTTTAATAATGCTGGCATCGCTAATTATGCAGGTAAATTTGAAGATATTCCCATAGAAGAAATGAACAAAATAATTGATGTCAATTTCAAAGGTGTTGTAAATGGATGTTTAACCATGTTGAACTTATTAAAAAATACCAATAATAGTGTTTTAATAAATACTTGTTCTATAGCTGGATTAGTTCCTGCACCAGGTATTTCAGTTTATGGAGCAACAAAATTTGCAGTTAGAGGTTTAACTGAGTCACTGCGAATTGAGTTTGAGCGCTACAATGTAAGAGTTTCTGAAATCAATCCATGGTTTACAGAAACACCTATTCTTAATGCTACTAAAGTATCAGAAAATATGGAGAGTCCTTGGGATAGAGATTTTGTTAATGAACGAACCAAGATTTATCCTGTCGAGGAAGTTGCAAAATCAGTTTGGTACTCATATAGTAATAAAAAAATTCACAACCCACTAGGTTTTGAAGGTAAATTTGCCTCATTTTTTATGAACTTATGTCCTTCACTGATAAGGTTCTTGAGTAAGAGAATGTTTAGAGACACTTTCTTAAACTGATCTTTTTGCTTTGTCCGATTCATTTGAAGATTTAATCATATTTCTTAACTGCTCCCATTCATCATCAGATACATTTTTAAGCATATCATAGAAATTCCCTGCATGATTCAACCACTGACCTCCGTCAATTGTTACAATTTCTCCAGTTAAATATTCACATCCATCTGCCATCAAAAAAGCAGCTAAATTAGCTAACTCATCGAGTTCTCCAGTTCTTTTCATTGGTATAGAGTCCATCATACCTTTGCTTGTGTCGCCAGGCGCGAGTCTTTCCCAAGCGCCTTTAGTAGGAAAAGGGCCTGGGGCAATAGCATTCAAGCGGATTCCTCGATTTCCCCACTCGGCAGCTAAAGATTTAGTCATTGTAGCTAAGCCAGATTTAGACATTGCCGATGGAACGGTAAATGGTCCACTGCTATATACCCATGTTGTTAGAATTGAAATTATGCTTCCTTTAATCTTCTCTTTAAGCCAACGTTTACCAACAATATTTGTAGTATAAAATGTTCCGTTAAAAACAATATTTGAAATTGCATTAAAAGCTCTTGGAGAAAGATCTTCTGTTCGTGAAATAAAATTTCCTGCAGCGTTGTTTACTAAGCCAGTAAGTGGACCATCAGACCATATTTCATTAATCATATCTTCTATTGCTTCAGGTACCTTAATATCACAAGAGATTGATTTAACATTACCTCCATGCACTTTCATCATCTCATCAGCACATTCATCAAGCACACTTTTTCTTCTTCCGCATATATAAACATCTGCTCCCAATTGCAAATATCTCGATGCCATTGCCTTTCCAAGACCTGTACCTCCTCCTGTAACTAAGATTTTTTTTCCTTTAAAAAGATCAGTTTGAAACATAAAAACTCCTTATCCAAATTGGGTTAAAAACGGTAAATATTTAATAAAAAAGAATGCTAATTCTTGAATACGATTTGTAAGAATAAGGACTCCAAAAAGAATTAGCAAGAGTCCAGTAAAAATTTCTATTATTCTAATATATCTTCTGATTTTTGATAAGAACTTAAGAAAACTACCTATTCCATATGCGGCAAGTATAAAGGGAATTCCTAATCCTGCTGAATAAAGAATGAGTAAAAATATACCTTCAGAGATATTTTCAGATGTGGCAGCTACAGATAATACACTTCCAAGAATTGGTCCAATACATGGGGTCCATCCAAAAGCAAAAGATAGTCCAACGACAAACGATCCAAATAAACCAGGCTTATAATTATTTATTTGGACACGAGTATCAGAATTTAAAAAAGGTAATTGTATTAATTGAGTAAAATGAATGCCAAAAATTATTATGATTATTCCACCAGCTATTCTTAAATAATCGAAATATTCATACAATAAGCTACTTAAAAATGTGGCTGATGCGCCCATAAGAACAAAAACTGTAGAAAAACCTAATACAAAACTTATTGAATATTTAATTATTTTTACTTTTAATATTTCCTGATCATCTAATGCTTTATCTAAGGATGTGCCAGCGATGAAGCATAAATATCCAGGAACTATTGGTAAAACACATGGAGATAAGAAACTAAGTAAGCCTGCTAATAACACATAGAAATAAGAAATTCCCTCCATTTAATTTTTTCTAAATCTTCTGAATAATTCTGCTCCACTCCATCCAGTAATTACAGCTATAGTAAGTGAAATTAATCCGTAAATTAAAGGAAATTCAAAAGCTAAATTATATATAGCTTCTTCTATCCCAATTCTTGTGACTGTGAAGTTATAAGAATATTCTTTATTTATTTTTTCATCGATTATTAGATAAACATTAACATCATACTTACCAACAGGAACAGTGTTTGGAATATGAATTCTTGTTTTAAATAAATTACCATCAATCAATTCAATTTCATTATGGGTCTTTTTATACAGATTTTCTAGAGTTTTCGTTCGAACCAAAGCTTCATGAAACTCTTTCTTATCTGTATCAGAATTTAGTTTTCCCCAATTAGTAGTTAGAGAACTCCAATCAATTTCAGAAGATTTTTTTGCTTTTAGAATACTAATTTTATTTTTTTGAAGAAATTCATTATCTAACTCAGATGTACTTGATAGATAATAAAAACCGGGGACATCTCTAAACTCAACTTGATATGCATTTAGCCAAAAACCAAGAAAAGATTTCTTTTTTCTTAAAATAATATCTTCAGATGGACCAACAACTTCAATTAATAAATCTCCTTTCTCATCTCTTGGCTGAGACGGATCTGCATAAAATGCTCCAAAGACCATTAGATCTTGTCCAGCAAAATTAGCGTCTATTAATATCTCTTCTTCATCAGATCCAATTACTAAAGCTAAAACATTTATATTTATCGTTAAAAACAGAATGATAGATAATATGTAAGTTCTAATAATCATTAAAATATTACTCTTAAAACCGATAAATTAAATAATTCCTCAGGGGGCACAAGCAGATCAAGTGCAATTTTTACAGCAACAACCAATACAATCACAGCTAATAAAGCTCTTATTTCTTCTCCTCTTAATTTGTTAGCTGCAAGAACACCTATTTGGGCACCTATTACTGACGATATTATTAAGAAAAAGGCAAGAATTGCATCTACTGCAAAAGTTGTAGTTGTATGAAGTAGTGTAATAATAGCAGTAATAAAAATAATTTGGAATAAAGATGTCCCAATTACTCTTGATGTAGGCATTCCCAGAAAGTAGATCATTGCAGGTATAAGAATAAAAGAACCTCCAATTCCCATCACGGCAGAGAGTATACCAATAAAAAATCCAATAATAATTGGTGGGATGATACTAATGTATAATTTTGACTTATAAAACCTAACTTTAAAAGGTAATTTGTGAGCCCAATTATGATAGTGAAGCTTTTTCCTAACTGTTTTTTTCCTTATTCTATCTCGAATAACTTGTGAGCTTTCAATCAACATCAATATTCCAATAGAAAATAGTAATACAAAATAAAGTATTGATATAACTGCTTCAATTTGCCCAGCTGAAACAAGAGTTTGAAAAATCCAAATGCCTAAAATAGAGCCGAGAACAGATCCTATTAACAAAATCCCACCCATTTTGAAATCGACAAGTCCTTGTCTCCAATGGCCAATAGTACCAGAAATAGATGATGCAACTATTTGGTTTGCAGAAGTGGCCACTGCAACATTAGTAGGTATCCCCATGAAGATAAGAAGTGGAGTCATAAGAAATCCTCCACCAAGTCCAAACATGCCTGATAGAAAGCCAACAACACCACCAAGGGAAAGTAAAATAAACAAATTTACTGAAAGTTCTGCAATTGGCAGATAAATGCTCATAAAACTATTCTATAAACACACTTTGTTCTTAGGAAGAAAATGGTTCTAGGATAAGAGTTTGTTAGTATTTTAGACAAAGTTTATATAATTTTTATCCTTGAAATATATAATATATATATACTTATATACTATACTAATAAAAAATTGCTAGCAGATATGGTTTATAAAGCTCCGATTGCAGATTTTAAATATAACCTCGAGATGTTGGCTTATGACTCAGTGATCTCAAATATAGATAAGTTTAAGGATTATGACTCTGAAACCTTAATGAGTATTGTTAGTGAAATAGGTCGTTTAAATGAGCAAGAAGCTTTGTCCAGCAACAAAATTGGCGATAGGGAAGGCCTTAGATATATAACAGACGGTAAAGAAGGACCCGAGGTTCAGACACCTGATAGTTACAAATCATTGTATCAAATAGTAAGAGATTCTGGATATGTTGGTGCAACTATGCCATTAGAATATGGCGGCGGTGGGGCACCTTTTACCACCGCGATACTTTCAGGTGAGATAGGGATAGCTTCAAACATGGCTTTTTATATGGGTCCAGGTTTAAGCCATGGAGCTATGAAGACTATTTTAAAGAAGGCTGATGATAAGCTTAAAGAAACTTATCTTCCTAAAATGATTTCAGGTGAGTGGATGGGTACTATGTGCTTAACTGAGCCTCAGTGCGGAACAGACTTAGGGTTAATTAAATCTTCTGCTACGCCTGTAGAAGATCATTACACTTTGAATGGTCAAAAAATATGGATCTCATTTGGTGAGCATGATTTAACTGAAAATATTATCCATCTTGTGCTTGCTAGGCTTCCAGATGCCCCTGAAGGTATTAAGGGTATAAGTTTGTTTCTTGTTCCAAAAAAGTTAGAGGATAATTCTCGTAATACCATTTTTTGTGGTGGACTTGAGCATAAACTAGGAATTAATTCATCTCCTACTTGTGTGATGAATCTAGAAAATGCCAAAGGCTGGCTAGTTGGAGATAAAAATAAGGGAATGGAAGCCATGTTTCTTATGATGAATGATGCAAGGCTTAAGGTAGGATTACAAGGAATAGCAATGTCTGAAATTTCCTATCAGAACGCCTTAGAGTTTGCAAAAGATAGAAAACAGATGAGATCAGTAGTTAAAGAGAAACAAGATAGTAGTAGTAAGGCAGATAATATTATTGTTCATCCAGATGTAAGAAGAATGTTAATGAATGTTAAATCAACTACTGAAGCAATGAGAGCTTTATGTATCTATACGGCCATGAAAATTGATCTTGCTGAAGATCATCCTGATGAAGATATTAGACAATCAGCTGATGATTTTGCAGCTCTAATGACCCCAATCATTAAATCTTATTGCACTGAAAGAGGTTTTTTAAACTGTTCAGAATCTTTGCAAGTTCTTGGTGGAAGTGGATTTACAAAGGAATATCCTTTAGAGCAATATTTAAGAGACGTTAGAATTACTTTAATCTATGAGGGAACTAATGGCATACAAGCACTTGATCTAGTAGGTAGAAAACTGACTATGCATCAAGGTCGATTATTACAAAATCTACAAAAAGAAATTCAAGATTTTATTAATGAGAATAAAGATAATGAAGATTTAAAAGACTTCATGAAACCATTAGACAATTCATTTAAAGAAGTTATGGCCTCAACAATGTGGTTAATGCAAAATGGATTAAAAGACCCTGAAAATGCACTTGCTTCTGCTTCAGACTACTTAAATTTACTAGCTCTTACGTCTATGACATACATGTGGGCAAGAATGGCAAAATTTTCTATTGGTAAGAATGAGCCAATTCATAAAAATAAAATTAAAACAGGAAAATATTTTATGGAAAAAGTTATGCCTGAGCTATTTATGTACTCAAAGAAAGTACAAGCTGGAAAATCTTCAATGATGGATATGGAAGTAGCTGAGTTTTAATTAAGATTTATACCCCAGCTGTCTTGCAGCCAAGTCATACATTATCTCTTCAGAACCGCCGCCAATAGCATTAACCCTTACTTCTCTATAAATTCTTTCAACTTTTCCAGGCCCACTATTCGCCCTTATATAACCTGCACCCCCCAATATTTGCATAGCCTCTCTTGCGCATAATTCCATTGCCTTACTCGCATGCACTTTAAGCATTGCAAGGTCTGCTATCGGACTTTCACCGTTCATTACTCTCCATGATAAAAGTTCAGTCCAAGCCTTAGAAGTCCTAACAAGTCTTGTCATTTCAACAAGCTTATGTTTGATTACTTGATTATCAATCAATGGTTTTCCAAACGTTTTTCTATCTCTGGCCCACGTCAATGCTTCATCAATGCATATTTGAGAGTAGGCATTCATTCCAGCAGCCATCCCGAGCCTTTCTTGACTGAAGTTACTCATAACCCCAATCCACCCACTATTTTCACCACCAATTAAGTTTTCAACTGGTACTTTACAATCATC
>MDSV01008176.1_pt1 | contig 11664 bp, 10 predicted proteins | sample 810851 | NCBI WGS metagenome assembly MDSV01 (sample SAMN05326640, study PRJNA326480) | marine metagenome | isolation source: seawater | place: Atlantic Ocean: North East | collected 2012 | reverse complement strand
TATTATCGGTTTAACATTAGAAAGAAATGATGATGAATTCAACTCAAGAAAATTTTGAAAAACTTAAGTCAAAAGAAGGCGAAGAGTTAGGCGTATCAAGTTGGATACTAATCGACCAAAAAATAATTAATAATTTTGCTGATCTAACCCAAGATAAACAATTTATACATGTTAACCCTCACCGAGCTGAGGAGGAAACTAATTTTGGAGGAACTATCGCACATGGTTTTTTAATATTATCAATGGTAAGCAAATTCGCTATTGATGTCTTTCCATTAGAATCCGTGGGTACCGTACGGATAAATTATGGATTTAACAAAATCCGGTTTATTTCGCCGGTGCGAGAAGGCTCAGAAATAAGAGGTCGTTTTTTCTTGAATAGAATAGAATTAAACAACAGGAATGAATTGAAACAAATTTATGATTTGTCCGTAGAAATTAAAGCAGCTGAAAAACCTGCTATTATTGCACAGTGGATTCTTTTAACAATATATGATCAACGTTGAATTTAGACGATCCTTTTCAAAATAAATGTATTATAAAAATTTCTGTACCGCCATGACCTAAATTTTTATAACAATTTTTCCTACAGCTTGTCTTTGCGATAGCTTTTGTATAGCCAAAGGAGCTTCTTCCAAAGCGTAAGCATCAGAAATGTAAGGATTTATTTTTCCCTCCTTAAACCAGGAGAAGAGTTGTACAAAATTCTGATTGTCAGAGACTGTTTCTTTAAGTCTAAATGCACCCCAGAATACCCCGACTATTGAACATCCTTTCAAAAGTGCGAGGTTTATCGAAACTTTAGGTATATTGCCAGACGCAAATCCGACGACTAGAACCCGGCCATTCCAAGAAGTTGATCGAAGTGCTAACTCAAAAAGTTCGCCGCCCACAGGATCGTAAACTACATCGACACCTTTTTTGCCGACAATTTGCATTATTTGGTCGCGTAGATTTTCTTTACTATAATTGATTAAGTAGTCTGCACCAGCTTTTTTTGCTGCATCGAGCTTTTTGGGAGAGCTAGCTGCAGCTATAACTGTGGCACCCATTGCTTTCCCAATTTCTACAGCTGCCAGACCTACTCCACCGCCGGCACCAAGCACAAGAAGTGTCTCCCCGGCCCTCAACTGTGCTCTTTGCGTCAGGGCATGCATGGATGTTCCATAAGTCATTGTAAAACCCGCAGCGACAACTCCATCCATAGTTTTTGGCTGTCTCAACAGCGCTGAAGATTCGACAATAATTTGCTCTGCAAACCCACCAAACAAAGTCATTGCCATAACGCGGTCTCCTACTTTATACTCCGTTACGTCTTCACCCAAAGCATCAATAGTTCCACAGACTTCACCACCTGGAGAGAAAGGTAAACTAGGCTTGTATTGATATTTGTCCCTAATAATTAAGGTGTCAGGAAAGTTCACACCACAGGCTTCTATGGCAATTCTAACCTGCCCTTTTCCGGGGGTTAAGTCTGGCATTTCTACGATTTTGAGGTTTTCAGGGGGACCAAATTTAGAACATAAAAGTGCGCGCATTAGAAATCCTTCAATTTTAAAACCAAAAACCATTATAGCAAAAAATAACTTATAGATGGAGCACTAATTATTTATATTTATTAATAATCGAATAGCACTTTAATATGGTTAGTGGCTTACCTTTCGTATATCCTGAGAAACTTATATTTTGTTGGATGAAAATATTTGAAATTTGATCCAAAAAGATGAATAGATTCAACTAACAAAATTCAAATTATTTAAGAAACAAATTGTCCAAATTTTTTCGAGTAAGTTGAAGTGTGGAACTCTGGTTATCTAATCAAGAGGGACTTAAAAATATTAAGAAATTTTCTACTTCTTAGCCTGGTATTTTTCTTAGGACCAGTTGCACGCATACAGTTGGCTCAGCTGGTTGGATATTGAGCATTCCAGAATAAAACTTCTAAAATTTAAAAACCGTTGTGGCTTCTGGCCTTTCTTTTTTTACCTCACGGACAACTAACTCTGCCTCTTTTAAAAAAGCAGTAATTAAAGGTGTAGTTGGGTCTCGCTGCAAAGCAACAAGACCAATTTTATGACTAATTTGTGGTTTTTCTATTGGAATAGAAACGATTTCTTTGTTTTGGGCAAACAGACCCACGAGAGATAGTGGTAAAACAGAAGACCACTCACCAGTTTGAATATGAGTAAGTAAAGCTAATAAGGAGTTTGCTTCCAATAACGGATTAATTTCAATTTTTTCTTTATAAAACCTATCATTTAGAATACGCCGATTTTGCATATCATTTGTCAACAAGCATAGTCGAAATTGCGATAAATCAGACCAACATATTTTACCACTAAGATTAGATTTGTTTTTGACATGGGTCATCAAGCAATAGCTCTCTGAATAAAGCGGCAAACTTTTAAGTCTCCCAAGCGGTTCATTATTTAAATATGTCATCCCAACATCAATCTCAAAACGCTCAAGGGCAGCTAAGACCTCATTAGAGTTGCATGAAATCAGTTTTAGTTTAACGCTTTTATGTTTACTTAAAAATTTGTTAGATATCTTTGGAATTACAGAGAGTGCTGTTGGTACGGCACCAACTATTAATGTACCTGAAAGGCCTCTGGTAATAGTCTTAAGCTCTTCTTTCATTGTTCGAGTATCAGCCGTGATTTTTAGTGCCCAGTTGAGCACCTTTTTGCCTTCAGTGGTAAGATTCTGAAAACGTGAGCCTCGATTAATCAACATAACACCCAATGTTTCTTCTAGCTGTCGAATTGCAGCAGACAGAGAAGGTTGAGTAATCCCCAGCTTCGTAGCCGCTCTCCCAAAGTGGCGCTCTCGAGCCAAGACAATAAAAAAGTTTAGCTTGCCGATCAAATTTGTCACCTCCGTCTTAGACAATACTTTATCAAGATTAAATTTTAAATGACTTTTCTTTATTACGATAAAATATTAGAGAGGAGATAAGTATTTTGAAAAGCCATGTAAATTGATTAATTCGAGGGGATATGCTTTCACAGGAACTTAGGGCAGCAAGTCAAATAGTTGCGTTAGTAGGTTTGGTATTTTCATTTCTAATGTTAATTCCATGGATTGCTTCAGTTTTCACTGGATGGTCAGGTGGGGAGTCTTTCTTATGGTCTGGTTTGACGGCTGGTTTAGTATGTGCTTTGGTGATGGTTGCCGGATGGGGTGACAAACCAAGAGTTTCCAAACGGTTTGGTGTTATAGTTGTAAATATGCTGTGGTGGGTCTTGCCATTATTGTGTGCGATTCCGCTTATGAACGCTGACGAAAATTTTTCATTTGTAGACTCTCTTTTTGAAGCAACATCAGGATTGACTACCACTGGCTCAACTATTGTAACGAATATAGTTGATCAAAGTAGGCCTGTATTATTGTGGCGCGCCATAATGCAGTGGGTTGGTGGACTTGGAATACTATCTCTTGGTTTGATTCTCTTACCGTTTTTACGCGTCGGAGGAATGCAGCTGTTTAGGATGGAAAGTTCTGATCGTTCGGAGAAACCTCTGCCACGTTTAATAGAAATTTCAAGATCAATTTTGATAATATATTTGGTTTTATCAGTTCTCTGCTCCATTGGTTATTTGTCGGCTGGTATGGCTCCGTTTGATGCCTTAACACATGCTATGACAACCGTGTCTACTGGAGGATTTTCTACTCATGACGAATCTTTAGGCTTCTATAAAGGTTGGCCTATTATGTGGGTTGCGATAGTTTTTATGGTTGCTGGTGCTCTCCCCTTTAATTTTTTCATAGCAATCTTTTTTGCGCGCAACTTACCTCGTTATGATCCGCAAATAATTGTATTTTTTACTATACTTATTTCAGCTTGTAGCCTCGTTTTATTAGTAGATGGTTGGACGCAAGTCAGTAATTTCAATCAATTTTCACAATACATTTTCAATGTAGTTTCTATATTGACTACTACAGGATATGCTTCAGGTAATTTTATGAGCTATGGTGGTATTGGAGCAACCTTATTTTTCTTTCTTATATTTATTGGCGGTTGTGCTGGCTCAACCTCTGGAGGAATAAAAATCTACCGATTTATTGTGTTAGGTCAACTCATAAGAACATCCCTACAAGAGTTGTTGTACAGTAGAGGTGTTTTTTTAATGCGCTACGGTAAACAAATAGTTGAAAAGGATGTATTTCGTTCAGCTATGGTGATGATATGCTGCTTTTTCGTTTTCTTGGCTATCTTTACTATAATTTTAGGGGCTTTAGGCGCCGATTTTATTACTGCTCTTTCGGGTTCAGCTACTGCCCTTGCAAATGTAGGTCCAGGAATTGGCGATATAATTGGCCCGACAGGTAATTTCTCATCTTTAAGTAATGCCGAAAAATATGTCCTTGTTTTCGCTATGATTATAGGGCGTTTGGAACTTTTAGTAGCTTTAGCCCTTTTTGTCCCATTACTATGGAGAGATTAATAAACTACATGTTTGCAGTAATAATGGTTTTTTCCGACGGTATAAACTTTTCTAAATTTTCTTCGCAATCTGGAAGGTCGACAACCAAAAAGTCACACTCATGTCTAACTGGTGTAAGAACTCCGTGCCATATATTTCTGTAGATATTAATTCCTTGATGACCATTAGTAAAAAATGCTTTGGGTTTTGTGGGTTGGCCTCCAAAGTCGTCTGCTACTATTACTAAAAAAGGATCTGAGTGAAGGGGCATAAATGCTTGCGAACCAAACGGATGTCTTTCTAATAATTTTAAATGTAGTGGCAATGAATAAGGTTTGCTTCGGAAGATAGAAAGTGCAGGCATACCTTTTTCTAAGTCTACATTTACTGAAGATAATTTGTTGAAGCGTTGACACATACCATTATTTATTTTGTAACTTTTCCGATTATCTGTTTCTAAAATTTCTCCAAATTTGTAGAAACCACTTTTGGTCAAAGGTTTAGCAATAATTGTTTTTTCTGCCATGGATGCCTCATCAGTTTTTCAAAATCTCTTTTACTCGAAGTAGTGCTATTTTTTCAACTTGTTCGCACGCTTTTTTTAGCTCATCCTCTGGACTATTTTGAATTCTATTTCTGAAGCTTTGAAGTATTTTTTCCTTTGACGAGCCACTCACGGCCATTATAAACGGATGTTTAAACTTTGCGGTGTAGGAATCATTTAATTCATTAAACTCCACTAGATCTCTTTCGGTTAGATTATTTAAACCAGCTGATTTTTGCTCTTGTTCGCTCTCTTTCGTAAGTTTTTTTGTCAGGGACAATTTACCTGCCAGATCGGGGTGCTCACGCAGAACGTTTAATTTCTCCTCTCTTGAGGCGAGGCGAAACTGTACGCATAGTGCGGCATGAAGTCCGACTACTGTATTCATCGTGGGACTAACTTCTTTCTCAAAAGCTCTTTCTGCTATCCAGCAGCTGTTTTCGAAAACGTTCCCAAAAATAGATAAAAAAGATTTTTTTTCTAAATTGTAGGGTACGACGTCTGGTGTCTTACAGGGGTGGTGTTTAATCCAGTGCTCCGCAATTTCTATTCTTTTGGCAATCCAGATATCTTGAAAAGATTTGATATAATCAATGAACCTTGAGAGTGCCATTATGCGACCAGGTCGACCAATTAAACGGCAATGAAGACCCACTGTCATCATCTTTGGTTGGCCGTCACGTCCTTCTTGAAGAAGTATGTCGAAAGTATCTCTCAAATATTCATAAAATTGAGTCCCAGAATTAAAACCTTGAGGCGTTGCGAATCTCATATCATTTGCATCAAGAGTGTAAGGAATAATTAATTGATTTTTGCTATTATGAGTAACCCAGAAGGGCAGGTCATCAGAGTAAGAATCAGAGATATAAGCAAAATTTCCATATTGTGATGCTATTTTAACAGAATTCTCGGAGCATCGGCCCAAATACCAACCTCTGGGAAGTGTGCCTGTTACAGACTCGTGGATCGCCATCGCTGCTTTCAAGTGAGTAGCTTCCTCATCTTCAGATACGTCTTTATAGTCTATCCATTTCAGACCGTGAGAAGCAATCTCCCAATTAGCCTCTTTCATTGCAGCAACTTGTTCCGGGGATCTTGCCAAAGCCGAGGCCACGCCAAAGACTGTGACGGGTATTTTTCCGCGAGTAAACAACCTATGTAGTCGCCAAAAACCAGACCTCGCACCATATTCGTAAATGCTTTCCATATTCCAGTGGCGTTGGTTTGGCCAAGGTACGGCACCAACTATTTCAGATAGAAATGCTTCTGACGCTGGGTCGCCATGCAAAACACAGTTTTCGCCACCTTCTTCGTAGTTGAGAACAAATTGAACAGCGATATTCGCATTTCCGCGCCATTTAGGCCTTGGGGGATCTTGTCCGTAACCAATCAAATTTCTGGGGTAGCGCATCTTGCCTCCAGTACTAAACTTCAAATATTACCTGAAACCAAGTATACACATCATACGAAATTGTAAAAGATGTTACTACAAGATACTTATTTTAATGGACTAATTGTAATCTTATTTTTAAACTCAATTTATAAAGGAAAGGTTCTATAGTGAAAAAAAATACTCAAGAAACAGGTTTGTTAACAACACATGTCCTAGATACTGCTAGAGGATGTCCGGCAGCAGGGATAAGCATAAGTTTGTACAGAGTGAAACAAGATTACGATTTTGAGTTGATAGGAACTGGGGAGACAAACTGTGATGGCAGATTGGAAGCGGCGATTCTGGCGGGAAGTGATTTTTGTGAGGGAACTTATCAATTAATTTTCCATGTATCAAGGTACCTCAAAAGCAATTTTGTGGAACCATTAGCGGGGCAATTTTTAGCCGATATACCCATCCGATTCTCTATCAATAATGATACGGAACATTACCATATACCACTTTTGTTATCACCTTTTGGTTATTCTACCTACAGGGGGAGTTAGTATTATTGGATAATTTAATGATTGGGTTGATATTTTGGGATTGGATGGAATTTGCTGTACGTTGGATACATGTTATAACGGGCATCGCATGGATTGGCTCTTCATTTTATTTTATAGCGCTTGACTTAGGATTGCGCCACTCACCTAATTTGCCAAAAGGAGTAAAAGGAGAAGAGTGGCAAGTCCATGGCGGCGGATTTTACAATATTCGAAAGTTTTTGGTGGCACCTCCAAATCTTCCGGAAAAATTAGTATGGTTTAAATGGGAAAGTTACTCAACTTGGCTCTCAGGATTTGTGTTACTTGCAATTATTTATTACGGTGGTGCCGAGCTCATGCTAATAGATACTGCCGTTTTAGATATATCGCCTATACTGGCCATTTTTATATCGATAGGGTCTCTTCTTATGGGATGGATTTTATATAATTGGCTTTGTAAACTAAATGTCGGAAAAGATGATACACGTTTAATGCTAATGCTATTTGTTATGTTAGTTGGTTTTTCATGGTTTTATTGTAGCGTATTTAGCGGAAGAGCGGCATTTTTACATATTGGAGCTCTGACAGCGACGATAATGTCCGCCAATGTTTTTTTTCTAATAATACCGAATCAAAAGATTGTTGTGGCTGATTTAATAGCAAAAAAAATACCGGATCCTGCTTATGGGATAATTGCAAAGCAGCGCTCTACTCACAATAACTATCTTACATTACCTGTGATTTTTATGATGATTTCAAACCACTACCCACTGGCTTTTGGGGCAAAATATAATTGGGCTGTTGCAGCTTTGGTTTTTCTAATGGGGGTATCTATACGGCACTATTTTAATCAAATGCACGCGAATAGTAAGAAACCAATTTGGGCATGGGTTATAACTTTTCTTTTATTTCTTTCAGTAATTTTTTTATCTTTATTCAGACCACCAATTTCAACCACAGCTGATGCAATTTCTTTACATAATAAGCATTATTCGGCTCTAAAAATGACGAGATATGAGGAGTTGACAGATGCAATAGTCAGTCGATGTAGCATGTGTCATGCTCGCGAGCCACTTTGGGATAACATGACAGCTGCTCCTGGCAATCTTTATTTAGAAACAAAGTACGATATTGCCAGAAATGCTAAGGCGATTTATTTTACTGCTGGTATTAGCCATTATATGCCGCCAAACAACATTTCTTACATGGAAGATACTGAAAGGAAATTAATAGTTGAATGGTTTGAAAAATATCATTAGCAGTTTTAGCAGTCAGGAATTATCAGTAAAAAGTATTAGCAAAATTTCATAAAATATCAAAAACGTGCAAAATATAGTTTTTCGTGGTCTGGGCTTTTCCATACTAAACAATGTTTTTCGAATAGATTAGACAACACGGCTAAAAGTTTTTAGATAGAATTTTTAAGGACGTCATAAAAAGTTAGGAATGTATATGGACAACCCCCGGATAGATTGTCTTCAATACGCAAATTGGTCCCCAAAAATCTTTGAACAAATGCGCGAGGCCAAAATTGATGCAGTACATGTAACCATAGCGTATCACGAAGGTTTCAGAGAAACAGTTTTGAACCTTGAAAACTGGAACAAGTATTTTCAAGACTATTCCAATTTAATATTTCAAGGTTATTCTGGCGAGGATATTAGGGTTGCTCGAGATACTAATAAGACGGCTATCTTTTTCGGTTTTCAGAATCCTTCACCAATAGAGGATGATATAAGATTATTAGAGGTTTGGTACCGGCTAGGAATCAGGTTCATGCAATTATCTTACAACAATCAATCGCTTCTGGCCTCAGGATGCTATGAGAAGCAGGATACCGGCTTGACAAGGATGGGCCTAGAAGTAGTTAAAGAAATGAATTCATTGGGAATGGTTATTGACATGAGTCATTCGGGAGAAGTTTCAACTTTGCAAGCGATAGAGACATCAGATCGGCCAATTTCTATCACTCATGCCAATCCCTATTTTTGGCATCCAGCCCTCCGAAACAAGTCTAATGCTGTGTTGAAAGCACTTTCTCAGACCGGGGGGATGCTTGGACTTTCTCTTTATCCCCATCATCTGAGAAATGGTTCAGACTGCTCGCTCGAGGACTTCTGTAATATGATTTGTCAAACGGTTGATATTATGGGCGTAGATAATATTGGAATTGGTTCGGATTTGTGCCAAGATCAGCCCAACAAAGTTGTAGAGTGGATGCGTTCAGGAAGATGGACTAAAAACATTGATTTTGGAGAAGGCTCTTCTATGAACCCTGGTTTTCCAGAGATGCCTCAATTTTACAAGGGAAATCTGGATTTCCCAAATCTAGCGTTAGGAATGAAGGCAAAGGGTATGAAAAATGATGACATTGATAAAGTCATGGGTGGAAATTGGCTCAAATTTTTTGATGCTAACTTCACAAAGGGTTAAAGTAAACGTAATTAAAGATTTTGAGCGATGTGGATAAAATGAAGAATTTACCAAAAATTGAATATGAAGCACCTGTTAGAGAGCCTGCTGAAGTCATGACTCTTGAGCGGTTGGGCTGCTTGCATCAAACGCGATTGAGTTTTATGAGACAGCTATTACGACGAATCTCAAAAGAACGCTGGAGTTTTTCAAAACCACTATGGGATATTACAACTGATGGTTACGGAACCGCAGTTTATACAGGGGAAGCGCCGAGTAGAGTATATTCTCTCGTAATTTTTTCAGATTATTTGCCAGATTCTGAACGCTCTGATCGTGTTATTGCTACTGCTTGGGATGTGACTTTTGCTTTGTATGATGGAGTTCCAAATCAAAGTGAAATTGATAGATTGCGAAAAAATGTTCCTTATCAAGAAGAAGGTCGATTAACCCCTAACGAACTCGTTCTTGGCAGAGCAAATAAGTCTGTGCGACTCTGGAATAAGGTCGTTGAGTCATTAGCTCAGGGGCTTCAGCCAGAACTTAGTGACATCGAAGAAGTAGGCTATTTGATGCGAACTACGGCTGTGTATGGCTCAGGAAAATTTGGTTTGAATGATAGAGCTTTTGTGCAAGACAGAGAGGAGCTAGCGGCCCCATTCCAAGCTGAGATGCTTGCAGTATACTTAGTTCGATGGTTTGTTTTAGACTTAGTTGAGTTCGTAGCACTAAATAGAGGTGGCGAATTAGCCTGCCAAATAGAGCCAAAGTTAAAAAGACGTTTCGGTATTGGAAATTCTACTGGGCTTGGAATGGCACCGTTTTTGGTTAACCACCCTCACCTTTTAGACCGATGGATCAAAGCCAGAGAAATTTCTATTTCACGAGTCAGGAGCCTAAAGACAGCAACTGTTGAACAAATTAGATTGTTTTCCTGGGTTCTTGCCAGTGCTCATAAGAATGCACTGCATTGGGTCTCACATCACCCAGCTCAAAAGCTAAAGTTAAATGACCTTCGTAAGGATTTACAAAGAACAAGAAAATATTTCGCCTCATTTACTGGAAGAGAGTTCTATCCATGGGAGAATATTTTTTGCTGGGCGAAAAACAATATATCGATTGAAGCTCAGGAAGCTGTTTTTTCCCTGATGCTAGAACCACATTCGGAATTGGTAGATGATATGGCTCAGAAAATGTCGGTTGATGAAAACAAATATTTTAGAATTGATGGCTCCTTAAATTGTGAAATTATTAAGAGCTTAATAGAGCAGTTCTACGCCTGGGCGCTTAGATTTGATTACAAGGCACGAGAAGGGCAAGCCAGGTTCTGGTACATTTCCGAGGAAAAGTTAGAACCAAGACTAGGCGAAAGATTTGAGGAAGACGGTGAAGAACTGGAGCAACCGCTAGCTATTGGTCGGGATATCAAAGAGCTTTATGACGCGCTTGAAAATCATTCGCTACGAAAGCAGCTTGCAGATTTTTTGATAGAAAAGCCGCAGTTTAGACACACGGTCAGGCGTATATTGGAAAACAAAGATTTAAAATATGGCGAAATTAGAGAAAATTTAATAGACTCTGCCATGAGACCCATAGATATGCTCCGTTGTAAACTCTCTTTTTTTGGTGCTGATAGGTTCGATCCTCGATCAGATAGATGGGTGCGAATTTGTATGTATCAAAACGCTCAGCTCCCGCAAGAATTGCTTGAGGATTACGATGATTTTTGGCCATATACAGCGGCTGAGCGCTATTAATCAGGATGTACTCGTTAGGAGAGATAGAAACTCAATGTAGAAAAGCTGCCAGAGGCGTAGGTCTTAGCTGGGGTCTAGCTAATGAAGTAGGCTTGGTCGCTCGTCACCTTATGGAGTGCAATTTGCCCGGTCCCGAGGCAGTCCTCAGGAGCTTAAAATGGATAGATGCAAAGGGCTGCGACTATAAAATAGAGGGGGTGCTATCTATTGAAAAGATAAATTCGCCAACAAACGGATTGTTTCTTGGACTATTTTTTCTTGACCGAGTGCGTGATGTAATTGGAAAAGAAATTTGTATCTCACAAAAAATTGTAGGTCCACTTGCTTTAGTTGGCTTTTTGTTAAGGCTTAAGAAAGAGAAATATTGGTTTTTAGTTGCATGGTCAGACTGTATGATTAAACTTGAGAAAGATGGATTGATGGTATCGGGAAAGAATCTTAATCCAAAATTTGTTCAGAACATTACCATTAAAATTTTTATTGGTGAGGTGCAACCTGCAAGTTTGGGTCTACCAAAAACACGATTGCCTGTACAGCATTGGGATGTACTGACTGAAATGGCCAACAGAACAAATGTTCCAGCGACTGAGGAATCGCGTTTATTAGG
>MDSV01004621.1_pt1 | contig 11666 bp, 11 predicted proteins | sample 810851 | NCBI WGS metagenome assembly MDSV01 (sample SAMN05326640, study PRJNA326480) | marine metagenome | isolation source: seawater | place: Atlantic Ocean: North East | collected 2012 | reverse complement strand
TAATTTTTTTTCTTTAACTTTTAAAATTAAACTTTCAATTTCATCTTTTTCTAATTTCTGTTTTTCATAGATAGCATTAATGTTATTATTTTTAATCCAATAGTTGTGTAATTTTGGTGACAAAGAATGACTAATTGGATTTCCTATTACAAAATATTTTTTCATGCGAACATACTTAAATATTTTTTTATTTGTTTTATCGGAAGTCCCATAATTGTATCTTCATCTCCCTCAATATTTACAAATAAATCTCTTCCCTCTCCTTCGATTTGATATACATTGTAAGCATATAAGTCTTCATCTTTAATTTTTAATAAATAATTTTTTAATTCTAAATCGTTCATATTTTTCATTGTTAAATTGGCTTTATCCGTATAATTCCAAACCATAAAGCCATTTTTAGACAAACAAACGGAGCTAATTAATTGATGTTTTTGACCATTTAATTTTTTTAATATTTTCATTGCTTCCTCTCTATTCGAGGGCTTTGAAATTATCTCTCCGTTTAAATCAATAACGCTATCTGCCCCTAAAACCAAAATATTTTTTTTTTTTTGACTAATTTTAGTTGATTTTAATTCTGCTAAATTTTTTGAAATAATTTCGGGTGTTGCTCCTGCTTTTAATAAGCTTTCTTTTACTATATCTTCATCTACATTTGACGGTTCTACAAAAAAATTAATTCCACTTTCTTGAAGAATTTTTTTTCTTACTTTACTTTTAGAGGCAAGAATAATTTTTTCAATCATTATTTTTTTCTATTTCATAAATTTTTATAACTGAAGCTGCAGTTTCTTCAACTGACTTTCTTGTTACATCAACAACTGGCCAATTATATTTCCTAAAGAGTTTTTTTGCTTCATTAATTTCTTTAGAAATTTTTTCTAGGTTTATATAGGATGTGGAATCTGTTTCTTTTAATGTATTCATTCTGTTTCTTCTAATATCAACCAATCTAGATGGTTCCGTAGTAAGACCAACAATACAAGTTAATTTAGGATTGTTTTTAAGAATATCAGGGACAGAATGTTGATTTACAAGAGGTATATTTGAAGTTTTGTAACCTCTATTCGCCAAGTATATTGATGTTGGAGTTTTGCTTGTCCGGCTTACGCCTAATAAAATAATATCAGATTTTTTTATATCTTTAATTAAATTTCCATCATCATGGTTCATTGTAAATTGTATGGCTTCAATCCTATCATAATATTCTTTATTTAAAGCATGTTGCCCACTAGGTTTATGTGATGCTTTTTGATTTAATAATTTTGAGAATGATAAAATTAAATTTCCCAAAACTCCAAAACAAGGAATTTTTTTTAAGTCACTTTTTTCTGTTAAAAATTTAGCAAGCTTATTGTCAACTATAGTATATAAAATAATAGAATTTTTTTTTTTTTTACAATTATCAATAATTTTTAAAACTTGATTTTCCGTTCTTGTAAAAGAATGTTGATGAACTTTATATTCAATATTTTTAAATTGAGCCTTTAATGCCAAAAATATTCTATCTAAAGTTTCTCCTGTAGAATCCGAAATCAAGTATATTTCGTATGTATTACTCATGAATAAGTTGTTAATAATTCCAAAGTTGTTAATATTTTACATACAAATTCAAATAATTGTAATTTTTTATGTAAAAATCGTTATTTATTAACAATATTACACATGTTAATTATTAATATACAGTTTATTAATAAAGTTAAATTTAAGTTAATTAAACCTTAATTTATAAGGTTTTATTTAATTATTAAAAAGTGAATAAATAATAAAAAAAATGTTAAGAAAAAAAAATTATATTTATTCATATGTCCTATTACTAAAACTAAACTTATATAAATAATTATTATGATCACACCTATTCACGATTGTTTAATAAACAAAAATACAAGAAATAATCCAATTTGGTTTATGAGACAAGCAGGCAGGTACTTGCCAGAGTTTAGAAAAATTAGAAAAAAAAATCCAGATTTTGTTAAATTATGTTTAAATGAAAAATTATCTTCAGAAATTACATTACAACCAATCAAAAGATTTCAACTAGATGCTGCAATATTTTTTTCAGATATATTAATGATTCCATATGGTTTAAATCAAGAAGTAAAATTTAAAAAAAATTTTGGACCAGAGCTTAGTAAATTAGACTTAAAAATAATAACTGATGTAAATAAATATAACTTTGAGAAAAAGTTATCTCCCATTTATAAATCAATTAAAAAAGTTAAGAAAAATTTTTTAATTAAAAGAAAAGATCTCATAGGGTTTGTTGGGGCGCCTTGGACATTGCTAGTTTATATGATTAATAACGTTTCGCCCAAAAAGAAGTTAAATTATAATTTTTTTAAAGACCCTCGCTTAATAAATGAAGTATTAATTGTATTAGAAAAATTTATTAAATTACATATAAAAAACCAAATAAAAAGTGGAGCTACCATTATACAAATATTTGATAGTTGGGCAGGACTATTAAATGAAAAAGATTTGCCAAAATATGTTTATAAACCAACTTCAAATTTAGTTAGTTTTGTTAAATCATTAAATATACCAGTTATTTGTTTTCCAAGAGAAATAAAAAATTATAAAGTTTTTTGTGAGACTGTTAAACCAAATGCAATTAATATTGACTATAATGTAAACCCAAAAAAAATTTTTAAAGAAATTAAAATTCCTATACAAGGTGGGCTCGACCCAAGAATATTGCTTTCAGATAAAGAAACTTTAAAAAAAGAGGCGCTTAAATATTTAAATATTTTTAAAGATCACCCATATATATTTAATTTAGGTCACGGTGTTCTTCCAAAAACCAACCCTTTAATGTTAGATTACTTAATAAAAACAATAAGAGATTTTAAATGAAAAAAGCAGTAATTTTATTTAATTTAGGAGGACCAGATAAATTAGAAAATGTTAAGCCTTTTCTTTTTAATTTATTTAATGATCCTGCGATCTTAAATTTACCAACCTTTTTTAGATATCCTTTAGCAAAATTAATTTCTAATAGACGGGCTCCTACTGCAAAAAAAATTTATCAAGAATTGGGGGGGTCCTCACCAATATTGAAACTTACTAACGACCAGGCAAATCAATTAGAAATAAAATTGAACAAAGACCAAACCAACGATTTATATAAGTGTTTTGTGGTTATGAGGTGCTGGAACCCTAGAGCGAAAGAAGTTATTAAAAATGTTAGGTTATATGATCCGGAAGAAATAATTTTAATGCCTCTTTATCCACAGTATTCAGCAGCAACATCTGGTTCCTCAATAAAAGAATGGAAAGACGAATGTAAAAATAACAATTTTAATGTAAAGACCGGTGTTATTTGTTGTTATCCTACATATGAAAATTTTATAAAATCTCATATTGAAGAAATATCTAAAAAAATTCAAAATTTAGATAATTATATATTAATTTTCTCTGCACACGGTTTACCCGAAAAAAACATAAAAAAAGGAGATCCGTATCAGTGGCAAGTTGAGCAGTCCGTTGATGCAATAGTTAAAAAATTAAATATTTTAAATTTAAATTGGATTTTAAGTTATCAAAGTCGAGTTGGACCCTTAAAATGGATTGGACCTTCTACAGAAGATGTAATTATAAAAAATTCAAAAGAAGGGAAAAATATTGTGATAGTTCCAATAGCATTTGTATCAGAACACTCGGAAACTCTGGTAGAACTTGATATTGAGTATAAAAGCTTAGCAATTAAAAATGGATGTAATGAATATTTAAGAGTTCCCGCCCCAGGGATAAATTTATTTTTTATAAAAGCTATGTCAGAATTAATTTTAAAAAAAAATAATTATGAATTTCAAAAAAATTTATATACTCCTAAAATACAATGCCCATCTAATTTTAAAAAGTGCCCTTGTTTACAATAAAATATGAATATTTATTTATTAATTAAAAGCTTGCATTTAATAGCGGTTATATCTTGGATGGCTGGATTGTTATATCTACCAAGAATTTTTGTTTATCATGTAGAAAATATTGAAAAAAAACAAATTGTAGAAGTATTTGAGGTGATGGAAAGAAAGTTATATTTTTACATAATGAGACCAGCAATGGTCTTGTCATGGATCTTTGGAATTTTTCTTATTTCAATTACTGGTTTTGATTTACTTTCTTCACTATGGATTCAAGTTAAGTTGCTTTTGGTGCTACTTTTGACCATCTATCATGAATATTTAGGCAAATGTCTTAGGTCTTTAAAGCATAAAACAAATAGAAGATCATCAAAGTTTTTTAGGTTTATCAACGAAGTTCCTACAATATTGTTAATATTGATAGTATTTATTGTTATTTTTAAACCTCTTTAGGCACTTGAAAAAAAATTAATTATATATATATTATTCTTATCTTACTAATAACAATCCCTTAACATGAATATACAAGAATTAAAAAAAAATAGTTCCGAACAGCTCGTTACTCAAGCGGAAGAGCTTGGCGTTGAAAATGCGAGCACACTTAGAAAGCAAGAAATTTTATTTGCTATATTAAAAAAATTAGCTGAAAAAGGTGAAGAAATCACAGGAAGTGGAACACTTCAGTTGCTTCAAGATGGGTTTGGATTTTTAAGAGCAATGGAGTCAAATTATTTGCCGGGAGCGGATGATATTTATATTAGTCCAAGTCAAATCAGAAGGTTTGGATTAAGGACAGGAGATACCGTTGAAGGGCCTGTGAGATCACCAAAAGAAGGTGAGAGATATTTTGCGTTACTTCAGGTAAATAAAATAAATTTTGAGGATCCTGAGAAAATGAGACACAAAATAGCTTTTGATAACTTAACTCCATTATACCCAAATAAACAATTATTCATGGAAGTTGAATCTAATAAAATTGAAAAAAAACCAGATTTAACTGCAAGACTTATAGACTTAGTAAGTCCAATAGGAAAAGGACAAAGATCTTTAATTATTTCTCCACCGAAAGCTGGAAAGACAATGATTTTGCAAAGTATTGCTAATTCAATTTCTGCAAATCATCCAGAGTGTTATTTAATGGTGCTATTAATTGATGAGCGCCCAGAGGAAGTGACTGACATGCAAAGAACCGTCAAGGGAGAAGTTATTAGTTCAACTTTTGATGAGCCCGCTCAAAGACATGTGGCAGTGGCTGAAATGGTTATTGAAAAAGCAAAAAGATTAGCAGAACATAAAAAAGATGTTGTTATTTTGTTAGATTCTATAACAAGACTTGGAAGAGCATACAATGCAGTCATTCCAAGCTCAGGAAAAGTTTTAACAGGAGGTGTAGATGCAAATGCACTTCAGAGACCTAAAAGATTTTTTGGAGCAGCTAGGAATATTGAAGAAGGAGGATCTTTAACAATTATATCAACAGCGCTTATAGATACGGGTAGTAGAATGGATGAGGTGATTTTTGAAGAATTTAAGGGAACAGGAAACAGCGAAACAATACTAGATAGAAAAATATCAGAAAAAAGAATTTATCCCGCAATTGATATAACAAGATCAGGAACAAGAAGAGAAGAGCTTATTTTTGCAAAAGATGATCTTCAAAAAATGAATGTATTGAGAAGAATATTAGCTCCAATGGGAACCATGGATGCGATAGAGTTTTTAAATTCTAAGTTAAAAAATACAAAAAATAACGATGAATTTTTTAGTTCAATGAATAAACCAGCCTAATTATTATTAAATTTTTTTAAAATTTGAATATAAAATTTTTGAATAATTATTCATATTTTTCATATTTTCTTTAGCAGCATTATCAAATTTTTGAAGTGCCCCATATCCCAACTGTTTTTCTAATGCTGATTTGTATTCTGGAACACACCCCCATTCTTTTACAGTTGAGTCTTTAATTTCTATATGAAATTGAATTCCATAAGCATGCTTCTGGTATTTAAAAATTTGATATTTGGTAATTGGAGAGGATGCAAGTAAAGTTATATCTTGATTTTTTTCTAACCCCCTAACTTCGTAGGAGTGCCATTGTAAGCTTTTAATTTTATCTGGGAAGGATGAAAACAAAATATCATTTTCTTTATTATTGGAAAAATTAATATTCATTATTCCGATTTCAGCAGTTTCAGATTTTACTACTTTTCCACCTACTACTTCTCCAAGTAACTGACATCCTAAGCAAAAACCTAAATAAGGTTTTTTTAAATCAACAACAAATTCTTTAATTTTTTTTTTTTCCTCTATTAGCCAAGGAAATTGATCTTCCATGAATGTATCCATCGGCCCACCCATACAAAACATTGCATCAAATTCATTAAGGTTATTTGGAATTTTTTCACCCTCATCTAATTCTATAGTTGTTAAATTAACACCGTCTTGAAGCATTAAATCTTTTATGTACCCAGGATCTTCAATTTTTATATGCTGTAGAACAATTATCTTCATTTTTTATAATTAATTATTTTTGCTAATAAATTCATAAGTGATTATACTAAATTTTATGACAATTTATGCTCTTTCATCAGGTCCTGGTATAGCTGGAGTTTCAGTAATAAGAGTTTCGGGCGAATCTACTCAAGAAGTAGTTAAAAAGGTAACACGTTTGGAAATGCCAAAGCCTAGACAGGCAACATTAAGAAAGTTCAATAAAATCAATACAAATGAGCTTATCGATGAAGGTATAATTCTATGGTTTCCTGGTCCAGAAAGCTACACAGGCGAGGATTTAGCAGAATTCCATGTTCATGGCAGCAAAGCTGTAATTAGCGCACTGCAAGATACTATATCAGAAATAGAAAATTGTAGATTAGCTGAACCCGGAGAGTTTACAAAACTAGCTTTTCAAAATGGAAAGATAAATTTATTAAAAGCTGAGAGTATAGCTGATTTAATTTCATCTGAAACTGAAATTCAAAGAAAACAAGCAATAAGAATAATGAATGGAAAATCTTCCAATAAATTTAATTTGTTAAGAGAAGAAATTATAAAGGCCTTATCTTACATAGAGGCTAAAATTGATTTTCCTGATGAAAATTTACCAGAAAATATTTACTCAGATATTAAAAAAAAAACTAGCTTTGTTTTAAATGAAATAAATAATATTTTAAAAGATGAAAAAGTTGGAGAACTAATTAGAGAAGGTTTTAAGATTGCAATTGTTGGACCAACCAATGCAGGTAAATCTAGTCTATTAAATTATTTATCTAAAAGAGAAGCCGCAATTGTTTCTGAAATTGCCGGGACAACCAGAGATGTAATTGAAACACATTTAAATTTAGATGGTTATCCGGTAGTAATTTCAGATACCGCAGGAATAAGAGATTCACAGAATGAAATCGAAAAAAAAGGAATTAAATTAGCATTAAAAAGAGCAGAAGAAGCAGACTTAAGACTTGTAGTGATAGAGCCAAAAAGCGTTGATTTTACAGGGTTTTTGAAAGATTTATTTGATGAAAATTCAATTTTAATTATAAACAAATCAGATTTATTACAAAAAAATTTGGACCCACAAATTAAAAAAATGGATCATGTTTTGATCTCTATTAAAAAAAATATTAATTTAGATATTTTAATTTCTAAAATTAAAAAAAAATTACAAAATAAATTTGTCAATTCTGATAATATTTTAATTACTAGAGAAAGACACAGAGATCATCTTAAGAAATGTGTTGAACATCTAAAAAAATTTAATGAGAAAAATAATTATGATGATATTGCAAAAGGAGCTGAAGATTTAAGATTAGTAATTCGTCATTTAGGAAAAATTGTTGGAAAAGTAGATGTTGAGGAGATATTAGGTAGTATTTTCAACGATTTTTGTATTGGAAAATAATGTCGTTTTTTAGAGGTTTTTTAAACATTTTAGTCATTTTTTGTTGATAAATAAGGTTTTTTTAAAAATAAATCTTCTATTCTTGTAAATATTTTAATCAGTTATAAGTTCAAGTGATGAAAAATGATTTATCATTTGATGTAGTTGTAATTGGAGCTGGGCATGCAGGATGTGAAGCGGCTGCTGCATCAGCCCGTCTTGGAATTAACACTGCTTTATTTACAAACAAAATTGATACTATAGGTGAGATGTCATGTAATCCTGCTATAGGGGGTTTGGGCAAAGGACATCTTGTAAAAGAAATAGATGCTTTAGATGGTCTTATGGGGGAAGTTGCTGATAAGTCTGGTATACAATTTAGACTATTAAACAGAAGCAGGGGACCAGCTGTTCGAGGACCTAGAACTCAATCCGATCGATCTTTATATAAAAAATTTATGAAGAAAAACCTTCTAAACTATTGTAATTTAAGCGTTTTTTCTGATCCAGTACATAGCTTTATTTTTAATAAAAACGTTGTAAGTGGTTTCAATACTCAATCAGGAAAAACAGTTTTTTCAAATAAAATTATTTTAACAACAGGAACTTTTTTAAATGGATTAATCCACATCGGAGAAAAAAAAACACCTGCAGGAAGATACGACGAGAAACCAACTACGGGTTTGAGTGAGCAACTTGCGAAATATAATTTTAAAATTGGTAGATTAAAAACTGGTACACCCCCAAGACTTGATGCAAGAACAATTAATTTCAAAAATTTAGAAGAACAGTTTGCAGATAGTGTTCCCTATTTTTTTTCTTTCATGACAGAAAAAAATTTAAATAAACAAATTTCATGTCGTATGACTTATACTAATGACGCTGTTCATAATATTATAAAAAAAAATTTAAAGAAAAGCGCTATGTATTCCGGGAGCATTCAGGGAGTAGGTCCAAGGTATTGTCCTTCTATAGAAGATAAAATCGTAAAGTTTGCCGAAAAAACCCGTCATCAAATTTTTTTAGAGCCCGAAGGGCTAAATAGCCATGTTATTTACCCAAATGGTATATCTACCTCACTTCCATATGATGTTCAGCTTGAAATATGTAACAATATCAATGGTTTAGAAAATGTATCTATAATTAGACCAGGTTATGCAATAGAATACGATTATATAGACCCTAGGGAGCTACTATTAACCCTAGAAACAAAAAAAATTCAAAATCTTTACCTTGCTGGTCAAATAAATGGAACAACCGGGTACGAAGAAGCTGCCGCACAAGGGCTTGTAGCTGGAATAAATGCTGCATTATCTGTTAAAAAGATGGAGCCATTTATCCTAGATAGGTCTGATGCATATATTGGAGTTATGATAGATGATTTAGTAACCAAAGGTGTTACTGAGCCATATCGTATGTTTACATCAAGAGCAGAATATAGATTAAGTTTGAGGGCTGATAATGCAGATCAAAGGTTAACACCCAAAGGAATAAAAATTGGTTTAATTAGAAGTAAAAGAAAAGAGGTTTTTTTAGAGAAATCAATAAAAATTCAGAAAATAACGAATAAAATGTCAAAACTGAATATTTCACCGAACAAGTTGTCAAAATTTAATATTAATATAGCTAAAGACGGAATTATGAGGACTTCAAATCAAGTTTTAGTTCAAAAAGACGTAGACATGCCTAAAATTAGAGAAATTTGGCCTAAAATTCCGTTTTATAACAAAGAAATCGATGAACAAATAGAAATTAACGCACATTACAGTGGATATTTAAAAAAGCAGAAAGCTGATATAATAGCTTTTAAAAGAGATGAAAATTTATTAATTCCTGAAAAAGTAGACTATGATAAGCTTTCAGGTCTTTCAAATGAAGTTAAGGCAAAATTTAAAGAAATTAGACCAAAAACAATGGGTCAAGCGCTGAGAATTGATGGAATAACGCCTGCCGCCGTATATATTTTGTTGTCACATGTTAAAAGAAAGTCTATTAAGCATATAGCTTAATGGACGAAGAAATTTTAAAAAAATATTCTTTATTAAATCAGTATAATGTTTCACGTGAAACTTTATTCGATTTTGAAAAATATATTTCGATGATTCGTGATAAAAATAGAGAAATAAACATAATTAGCAAAAAAACGTCGAATATAAAGGATATAAGAGAGCGTCACATAATAGATTCTGCGCAAATCATTGATTTTGTTGATTTAAATTGTAATACAACCTCTGATTTAGGTGCAGGTGGTGGGATGCCAGGAATAGTAATAGCAATCATAATAAAAAATTTAAAAAAAAAAATGAAATTTTATCTATACGAAAAAAGCTATCATAAAAGCATGTTTTTAAAAGATGTCTCAAGGAAATTAAAGCTAAACATAGAGGTAATGCATGATGATATTTTTTCTAGAAAAAAATTACAATCCGGAACAATAATGGCTAGAGCATTTAAACCTTTGCCAGTTGTGTTGGATTTAATTTATAAAAATTTCAGTTCATATCAAAATTTAATTTTATTTATGGGGAAAAGTGGAAAACAAGTTTTAAATGAAACTTTAAAGGATTGGGATTTTGAGTATAAAGAAAAGAAAAGCGTAACAAGCAAAGATTCTTTTTTATTAAACATAAAAAAAATAAAAAAAATAAAAAAAAGTAAATGAAAATTATTTCTGTTATTAATCAAAAGGGTGGGGTTGGAAAAACTACAACCGTAATTAATCTTGCAGCAGGATTATCAGAACAGAAAAAGAAAATTTTAGTAATCGACCTAGACCCACAAGGCAATGCTACAACTGGATTAGGATTATCAAATTTAGAAAGTTCTAACGAAACAATTTATGGAGTTTTGAATGGAACTAAACCAATATCTAAAGTAATTAAAAATACTCGGTTCGAAAATCTTGATATTATTACCTCAAATGTTGATTTGTCTGGACTGGAAGTAGAAACCGCTGGAGATAATAAAAGAGCTTTTATTTTAAAGGATCAATTAATGGCTTATTTACACGATTCTGGAGATATTTATGATTACATTTTAATAGATTGCCCTCCCTCCTTGAGTTTGCTTACAATTATGGCTTTAGTCTCATCAAATTCACTAGTAGTACCTCTACAGACAGAATTTTTTGCGTTAGAGGGGTTAACTCAACTAATGAAGACTATAGAAAGAATCAAAACAAATTTGAATCCTGAATTAAAAATTAGAGGAATACTCTTAACAATGTATGATAAGCGAAATAGGCTTTCATCACAGGTAGAAAAGGAAGCTAGAGATTATTTCCATGACCAGGTCTATTCAACAGTTATTCCTAGAAATGTAAGATTGTCGGAAGCGCCTTCTCATGGAGTACCAGTTTTAATTTATGACAAAAATTGTCCTGGTAGTAAATCATACTTTAGTTTTACTGATGAATTTATTAATCAAGAAACAAAAATTGAAAGTGCTGCATAGTTATGGATCCATTTAAAATTAAAAAAGGTTTGGGAAGAGGGTTATCTTCATTGATTGGAGATACAAAAGTAGAGAATAATATTAACAAAATATTAATAAGTGAAATTATTAGAAATAAATTTCAACCAAGAAAAAAATTTAATAAGGAAAATTTAGACGAATTAACAAATTCGATAAAAGAAAGAGGAATAATCCAACCAATAATTGTTAGAAAGTCTGAAGAAAATAAGTCTAAATATGAAATAATAGCTGGAGAAAGAAGATGGTTAGCGGCGAGCAAAGCAGGTTTACATGATATTCCTGTAATCATAACTGAAGCTGATGACTTAAAGTCATTAGAATTTGCTATAGTTGAAAATGTACAAAGACATGATTTGAATCCTCTTGAAGAGGCTATGGGATACAAAAGATTAATAGACGAATTTTCTTATGACCAAGAAAAAGTATCTAAATTTATAGGAAAAAGCCGT
>MDSV01201111.1_pt1 | contig 11667 bp, 17 predicted proteins | sample 810851 | NCBI WGS metagenome assembly MDSV01 (sample SAMN05326640, study PRJNA326480) | marine metagenome | isolation source: seawater | place: Atlantic Ocean: North East | collected 2012 | reverse complement strand
GCTATTTTATTTGCTGCCTCGTTCCCTAACTTGTTTACTCTATTGTCTATTTTTTCAGCTATTTCGTTAACCTTTTCTTTCATATCTTCGACGTGTGGTTTAAACTTCTTATTCAAGTTAAAGTTTTGATTCATCGCTAATGCCCATCTTGTGTAAAAGTCTTTTGGTACATCGTCTTCTCCTGTAACAGTCTTTATATTTAATTGTCTCAACAATTCTTCAGCATCGAATATGTTAAAAGATGTTGGAAGCATTTTTTTTATGCGTAGATTAAAAAAATGATATTACAATAACATCCAAAATTTGTAAAAATCTCTCACTGATAAAATGGATGAAAGTCCAATTACAAACAAATTCACATCAGTACCCGCTCTTCAAATAGGTATCGTTATTTTAGGTAAATGGAAATACACGAAAAAGGCCTTGCAGTATCTTATTCTTCTCTTAAATACAAAACAATGCGTTTTCGAATATCAAATAATTCCAATTGAAGAATATATTCCATATATTTCCTCGAACGTTGACGCGATCAATATGACAATTTTTGATTCTCTATTACATAATCGCACCTTAAATCAAACGAAGGAAGAAATAAATGAGGCAATTGAAAATACTTCAAAAATATTGCAAAATGCTTTAAAGGCAAATACGAATTTCAGTGAAGACGAAGTTCCAAATTTTTATATATTTATATCACCTTCTAAGCACGTCGATTACGATTTTTTTGAATTAGACGGAATCATGCTTGAGGAACAGGTTAATATGGGAACTGTTTTATTGACGGGACACCATTGTAAAAAATTAGCACCGCCAACTGTGATTGAATTTATATTTAAGTTTATTTTTAGAATTTCTGTAAAACATCGTAACCCTTGCTTTTCACGGGAGTGTAGACACATTGGACAGAAAGGGTGTCTATTTGATTATACATGTACTCCTGATTTGATGCGTTACATGATTTTGCACAATTTTATTTGTAAGAAATGTTCTGAACACATTGGGGAAGATTTGAAGTTTGCAATTCAATCTGCTTTAGATCCTATCCACCTTTACGGCGATAACGTTGATAGACACCCTGCTAAAATATCCAGTGAACTAGGTTTTAACTTGACATTGACAAAGGGTATATACAAAACGAATGCTGAAATTTTATGGGAAACTATTTCCTTTTCTTTTCTTGAGCGATTAGGATCTATCACCGCTATGGGAACCGTTTTCGCTATTACACTGTTCTTTGGAATAAATAATGTATTTGTAAACGAGGACTAGGATTATTACACTATTTGGAAAATAATGTACTATCTGTATTTTCTTTTCATTTTTTTTCCATTACTTTTATTTCTTTGCCTTATAGACCTTTTCCCGTGAGTACGCTTTTTTTTTAATTCCTTACGCATATTTTCTAATTCCTTGTACCTTTCTTGGATCATTCTTCTACGAAATACCTCAGTAGAAAACGAATCATCAATAATAAAAACAAAACTGTCACCCTTCTTCAAACCTAGTTCAACGAACATAACAAAATGTTTTTGCGTCAAATTAAAACTACCCTTACCTTTTCCTTTTTTATATTCTTCAACGAGTTCATGGAAATAATTTAGTTTTGATCCTGAATCCTCTGAATCCATGATACACCACGTATCATCGTGTATTTTTTTAGCTGCAAATGTATGCCACGGTTCGATTATCACACAAGCATTACACAAGTGAGTAATACCTCTAAGTTCCGCAGGGTTCACGGGTGAAGACACTTCTATGTACATATTTCTTTCTTTGGTGGGAGCTAGTAAAATATATCTGTCGGGTGGTAAGAGTTTTGTCAAGAGCCAATACATGAATGGTCTACTTGCCGAAAAACCATTTGATGCATTTGATTTAGCTATTTCCCAAATATAAATTTCATTATCTGCCACGGCCTCATTATGTTCCTGAACAATACGGGTATTCAAATGTTTTTCATACTCTATAAAAATTTGATAAATGCTTTTAGGCAATATACATATTCCTAGTGTGTGGTTAAGCGCATGAAATGCACAGTAATTATACATTTGTAGTTCACGAATTCCACAAATCTTATCTTCGTCAGAATAATTGTATTCGAAGATCTTCGGAATCATAGTCGTTTCAAATATTGTATTCTGAGCACTCATTGTCTAATGTTTCATCCTCCTTCGATTTTATTTGTAAATACACGGTGCATAGAAGCACTCCAACGTGCGACTTTTTTTATGTTATACATTCTTCAAATGCCAAATACAGGTCGATACCTTCCTCGTACGCCCTCAAAACGTACTTTCATTCCTCCTACGCCGCCGAAGCCTACTTACATTCCTCCTACGCCCCGGAAGCCCCCGAAGCCTACTGACGACATTCCTACTACGTCCATAATACCTACTTACGTTCCTCCTTACGTTCCTCCTACTCCTGACAGACCTGTTTCTGAATGGACTAAACGAGGATGGAAGCGAGTGCCCAAGAATTGGGTAGAAACATCTGACGGAAGTTGGAGGTTAGGACGATATAGAGGCGAAGTACCTACACCTCCACCTCAACCACCTCGTAAAAGTTTCTCTGCACGTATGGCAGCGGAGCAACTGTATGAACAATTTCGAAAAGCGAGAGTGAGAAGAGATGCGAAGAGAGAACTAGCAAAATTGAGAGCGCAGGAGCTGGCAGCGAGAGTGCAGGAGGCACGGGCGGCGCAGGAGCAGGAACCTGCAGAGCAGCAGCAGCAACTTGCACAATTGATACCGCGTGGCAGACGCACTCGCCGCGGAACCCGTGGTAGTGGAGCTACTAGACGTCTAGTGACGCAGGGGTCGCGCTACTCACGGTCACGAAGTAAAAAGTCGTCGCGCTACTCACGGTCACGAGGTAAAAAGTCGTCGCGCTACTCACGGTCACGAAGTAAAAAGTCGTCGCGGTACTCACGCACTAAAACACGTAAATAATGTTGTGACTAGACATGAAAAGACTCGCGTGTGGTGACCGTCGTAAATTATAGCCGTGTTTTGCTACGTTTGCGCACTTTACTCTTGTTACGATTTCTTCTTCTGCTTTTGCTTCCTTTTTTTTTTCTTCTAGGTTGATAAGTTTGTAAATCAGGGATTAATATTTCTTGTCGACACATTGGACAGCCTCTTTCAGCAAATCCTCTTCTCCACCTAACGAGGCAATCTTTGTGAAATCTATGTTTACAACTTGTACGCATTCTAGTTCCACGAGCGTCCCCAAGTTTTTCAAGACAGATTGCACACTCTTCCTCTTGGTCTTGGGTGTGTTCTATGGCTGCTTTCCGGAGAGCCCGCGCTACTTCCTCGTCCGCGGCGACACCGCCGGTGCGCGCGCCGAAACTTAATTTTATATACTTTTCGGATGGAACCAAACCAATCGATGGAACTAGTGCATATGTAATCTTCGTTACAAATTCAGTTAATCCGTCTTCGTATATGTCATTGCTACCATCAACTTGAAATGTAATAAATATTGTAAACTCGTCTTCAAAATAATAAAAATCTACACTTCTTACAGTTATATTTTTTGGATTTGATTCTGGATATCCGTAATATGGTTCGTATTTAAATTGTTTATTCATGAAGGTTTTCTTTAAAATGTCGATTTGTTTACTGATACGGAATTGTCTAAGATCATTATATATAGGGTTTGGTGGATACAATACAACAAAATTTGCAGTGTCAAATGTTTCTAAGGCATCGACCTCGTCTTCACTGACTAATACTGGCAGCATTTTAAATACTGTACTATTATTTTTTTTTACAGTTCAGGTTATTTTATATTTCACCTTACGTCTTTGAAATCCAAATTTGTAAACGACGAATATCTATAAATATTCATAATTATTTTGTTATGTCTCATAAAATGTCTATTAGTATTCCAGAAATTACAATTACGAAAAAACAATTTTTTGGTGAAGACGTGGAGTTACAAGTTTACGATAATAAACTATATATAACGAGAAGGGTTAACGGTGTAGTTGAGGGCGGCACAATTGTTCTCGATCCCCTTCCGCCTGAGGCTACTCTCGGGACGTATGGATCCGTGACGGCTACTAGCGCGGTGACAGGCGAATACACGTTAGCAGTAAGTAGCGAAGATTACACTGAGGCGGAGATGGACGATCTTGCTCTCCAGCTTCAGGCCGAACTGGAAGCCCAATTCCCCGGGACAACCATTAGCGTGACAGTTGTCGCCGGCAGTTTGAAGGCGCAATATACAATCGTGCCCAGCGATATCGATACCTGGGATATGACGGCGGCTGCCGCGTCATTAGACACGAATAAAAAGACCCTTCTTCAGAGTGCGGCTGCGAGTGCCGGGCTGACGCAGTTGGCTTCGGATATTGAGAACGACGTGGTTGTCCCATCAGCTACAGTGCTTCCGACTCTCGCAGCCCAGGTCTTACCGGGCATCGTGAAGAGTGTGTCGCTTGACGATGGTACCTTGACTATAGAGACCCTAGGTGCATTTACAACCATGAAATACAGTGTAGATGGTGGAGTTTCATGGAGTGATATTACACCCGCCGCGAGTGGAAATTCTCATACACTGGCCCTTGCGGGGAGTGTTCCCGGTGTCATCCGTATCAGACTTTTGAATGCGGCGGGTAGCAAAATCGCACAGATGGTAGCTCAAATTATTCCACCACTCGTCGCCAGTGTATTTTGGCCTTTGAGAGGGGATACAATGTCCACTGGTCAAACTTCTGGTGTAGATTTCCTTATTGGATTTCTGGACGGGCGTGGCGCAAATGATAGGCAAAATGGTTCTTCTTACGGCTACGGTGTCACATCAATTGATGCATCAGATTGGATCGCGTCCGGTAAAGATGGTTCTCTTGCTTTGAATGCAAATCTAGGAATAAAAATGGGCGCGAGCCAAGCAGGGGAATATTACGGAGCAGGGAAATTTGAGAATGTTCAGTGGAGTGCACTTACATTTTCATACGATTTCTATAAATTAGAGCAAGGCCCCGCATCTCCGGGAGATGTAACGTATGGATTTTTCAACGTTGAAGTGTATTTGCAAAACCTTGTACGGAGTGCGCATCCCAGTATTGAGTACTATACAAAGGCGTGGGGCGCAGCTAATCTTTTTCAGACCACGCCTCTGCAGGTGAATGACGTATTTTCTACATTTTATGCACTTTCTATTGAGGAATGGCACCAGATGACCATCACAATTTCAGCACCAAGTGAGACTGGAACTGTGTCTTCCTTTACTCTGAAATATTACTTCGATGGTGTGTACGCAGGTGAGGAGACGATAAGTAAGAGTGCCAGTCTCCCAAGACAAGATTTGTACGTTTCATGGAGATCCTTTGGAGAACGTGAAGATGGCAACTACCCAGCTTTGTATCAAGACTTTTCCATGTTCTACAAAGCATTAAGTGATGCAGAGGTGGCCACTTGGTATACCCAAACTAGATAAGCAGACGATGTTCAGGTGTACACTTACCACGAATGATTGAATATTATAATCTTTTTAGCAACTTTATAATAAGTAAAATTAATATAAACAACGTGACACTTGCCAACATTTGTTTCGCGACTTTCAAATTACTTACCTTCGCTTCTTCGTCTTCTGACTCAATTCCTTCTTCCGCTATTATGAGGCTCGAAATAAAGCCTCCGTCCGCAGCACCATTGTTATCAATGAATCCTCGCTGCTGTAAAGCCTTGACAGTCTGAAAGTATGCGGAATGCATTACTGTATTTATATCACTTTTCGAAGGAACTTTCTTATATGCTTCAATATTACTCGCCATGATTAAAATAATTGTATCTTTATACTTCTCGTAGTACCAAGCATCACTTTCTTTTTTCATGGCTAAAATCAACTTTTGCATATAATCGTAAACGTTGTCAATTTGTGTTTTGCTATCGTCATTATATATTTCATTCTTAGATTTGACGAGAAATGCAATCGTATTTGGTATTTCTTCCGGTGGCCAACATTTCATAGGTAGATTTTCCACAACACATCCATCCACAAGTGTTTTGTTTTCAAATTTTTTCGTAGTGAAAAGAAGAGGTATGTTTACGCTTATACACAGCGCTTCCGATACGCAAGTGTCTTTCGTCGCTTCATGTGAAAAATAAAATGCAGTTTGATTATCCAGACACGTTGCCGAAATCATCAGTTTAATACCTGTTATCTCGTAAAGTTCTTGAAATGTTAAATCCGTCGTTGTATTTGTAGCGTTGTTTAAACATTCCAAAAAATAAGCTCTAATTTCATCAGTATCGTGTACTCCAAATTGATCCGTTAAGTTTCGGGCGTTCTGGACTATGCTGTACCACGATATTCGATGTCTGTCAAACAATCTAAGTACACCTGATAAACAGGTTTTCATGTACTGGTAATCACAGCCCGCTGCAAAAAGTGTTGCAACTAGGGCCCCCGCTGATGTACCGGCTACTGCCTGAATGTTTTTCGTCAGGTCGTGTTCGTAGATTGCTTTTATGCATCCAATGAATGCACAACCTTTGAACCCCCCCCCGCTGAAACTTATATTTAAGAGCTTCTTGGGTTCACTTCGGCTTTCTTCCTCAGGAAGTACAAACGTTTGTATGTCACTTAAGATGGACGAAGAGTCAGATGAATTCTCGTACTCCATTTGAAGCGTCTTAGATTTTAAAACTGAAGATTTCGTGCTAGAGCACTTTGATCCTGTAAGTCCTCCAACGTCTTTTCGTGAACCATGCGCTTCCCGGTGTAAAAATAAATACCAGATGACAGGCCAGAAATCCAGAAAAGAAGGCACGCCAAACAAAGCACTCCGTATCCAATTAGAATCACCTTGCTTTCGGCTTGCAGTAAAGGAAGTCCGGGTGTAATTCCGAATTTCCTTCGTAAATTTTCAAAATTTGGTTCTCGAAGTTTTGACCACTTTTCATCAGTCATAGACCCGTAAATTAGACCACCAGCTGAAACAAGAGCAAGAGTTGCCAGTATAAACGATTGATATTTTTCCATTTTAATGTATTCTTCGATTTTTGTGAGGTTGCATTTCGGCATCTCGATATAAATAATGTCTTATACAGTTTCCAAATGATTACTAATTTTAAATCCGTTAATAATGTAAAATCTCTCTTCCCATTTCTTTCTGGTTGGATGAGTTTGCTCATGTTCGATCAAGGTACAAAAGTCCGAAGCGCGACTGATCAAAATATGATTGTTAAAATGACAGTGATGGCACTGCTGACTCTGTCATATGTACACGACGTCTACATTGCAGCGTGGGTATTTCTTTCGTATTGGATTGTCAAACTAATCTTTCTCGACTACATTGACGATAAAAAATGAACAATCGAAAGCTTAGTGATCTGGTATTTCGATGGGATATTTATCCGGATTTATAGCAGTTGGTGCCCGATCAGGACCAACTAAGATACCAACCTTTTCCAGAACTCTTTTCTTTTTCTTCGTCCTGTATTTGTATAGGACAGCTCTCAGTAAGTCTGCTACCAAATTATGCTCCTGAGACTGATACAACTTGAAAATTGCAAATCGCAACCAGTTGAACATTTTGTCATCCCATGGAACGTCTTTCTTGTATTCATATGGTTCAACTTGGAATCCATATGCCAACATCGTTTTGATTACAGCCTCTCGCTCATCGACAGAAATATGTAAAGACACATCTCTCTGTTTCTGAGACAAATTAATTGCGTTTATAGCGTCCGATATGTCTCTTACAAAACCTACAGTTTTCATGTTTCGTAAAGCTTTCGATTTTATTCGAATAGAGAAGTCAGATGCCTCTCGTTGCCTGGTTCAAGAAAATCGCTACCAAGCTAGACACAATTGCCATGACGGATGTCAAAGTAATTCACATCAGCAACGTTAAGCCAAGCTATTTTAACGTATCCGCGCCAAAGCGGAATCAGAATGGTGGATTGCGTGTTGATGTGGAGTACCGCGACCCCGCTCTCGGTGGAGCTGTCTACCTTATTCAGACACCAAAAGTGCGCCTCCCTTTTGGCCTTGGGACGCAAGAACATGAGGGAAATCGAGGGAACAGCTACTCCCTTTCGATGTCCATGGACAATTATAAAAACAGCAGCGCCACGGAAGTTGAATTCGTCCGTGGAATCGAACTGATTGATGAACAAATCAAAAAACTTGCATGTGAAAATTCTAAGAATTGGTTTAAGAAGCAGATGAAAATGGACGTGATTGACGAATTGTATCGCCCTACTATTCGGTATTCGGATGACTGGCCGCCTCTCTTCCGCTGCAAACTCCCATACTGGTCCGGACGATTTTCGTGTGACTTCTACGACCAGCACCGCAACAAGGGCGACTGCGACCAGGTTCCCCATGTTTATTTTTTGACCCTGCGCTTCGACTTTTTTTTGGATTTTCGAGTTCGCTTACGAGTTCTGGGTGTCTTAACTTTTCTCTGACTAGCTGGTTGTTCCTCCTTCGGTTTATTCACCTGGTACGCGAACCACGGTATAGTACCTAGTCCACATAAAGTGCAAAATGCAGGGGGACCCCACCTTGCTTTGCGCCCCGCGGCAATCATAGCACCGCACGTCACGCATAATCCCCCCGTTGTAATGTAATATCCGACACCGGGTACCCAGTGAGCTTTTGGTTCATAATCGGGGGGTGGGTCGGGGGGGTCGGTCTCTGCTCCCCTTCCTCGTGTAGGAGGTATGAAAGGGGGGGGTTCCATTATTTTTTCGTAAGCTGCTTGTATACGCACAAAACCTTCGTGAGTACCTCCTTTATCAGGGTGTGCTAAAAAACGGGCTCTTTTATATGCACGAGTGATTTCATCTAGCGAAGCGTCTCTAGACACACCAAGTATTTCGTATGGATCATCCATTTAGAGACTATATTCAGAAAAAAAAAAAAACAAGGTGAAAAATGGATGCAACGTCATTTGCCTGATCCAACTGTCCTCGCTGTGGTTCATGGACAAGCAATTCGGAGCTACTTGGATGTGCAAGCAGGTTCAGACATTTCCACCCATTCGATACGACGGATTCCTCATCAGGGATGAAGATGGCGAGAACCCCACCGAAACTTGCGCCGTCGAGGATGAGGACATGGAGGATTAAATCGCACCAAAAAGATTAAGTTTAATTATGTCTTTGTACAGGATATGGACCCTTACCTGCGTGTCCTAGACTTTTTCCCGCGCGTTCTACCTTTCCTCGTCAAACGTCGGCGTCTTTGGTTAGGAACTACTGGAGGAGGAGGTTTTATCAATGTATAGTGGTTTTTATTTAGCTCAATATACATTTTATATGCATCGTCTTTCGATTCTCCTACACGGTGCCACATCTTTGTAGGGGTATACCATATCCATATATCCAAATTGAATGCATGTGAGGCGAGCTCTATCTCTTCACGCTCTGCCCACTCATTCGGCCCGACACTGTCTATTCCTCTTTGCAATCTGTCCAACGCTTCTTTATATAATCTGCTTTGACCGTCCTCCAGATACTTAGCTCTGAGTATAATATGCTGACGAACTGATTTTGAAGTCCAACCATCAAAATTAGGTATGCGATTTAAAAGCTTGGCAACTGCATGATAAAAGCAGTCTCCGTCTGGAGTACAAGGAATTTGTTCCCAAGTTTTTTCATCGTAGGGTTGGGGGATTTCATAGGGGCGGGGGGGCGGTGGGAGCGACCACGTTCGTGGATCTGAACCTACTTTTGGATGTGGATCCGAAGCTACTTTTGATCCCTTCCCATTGAGAGATATCTTCCCATTGAGAGATAAAGCGATTAGAGTAGACACCCCTGCTACACCAAGAGCGGCCATTGTCACCAACCACGGATTCACATTTTGCTCATTTTTTTGTACTGCTTTTTTATTGGATCGTTTTTTATTTTTTGATCGACGCATTTTATTCAAATCGATGAGATAAATTTCATGCAAGGTTCACGTACACCCGGGATGGCTGCTATCATGTCCACTCGTCGTGTCAAGACCAACATTCGCAAAATTAATGAAATTACTGAAGAATTTACGCACTTGCTCACACAGCAAATTCATGTACAGAAAGTTCTGAAGAATATGCATCTCAAATTGTCAAAGCACGCTGAGAAAATGCACGATTTCGCAAATTCTAAAAAGGATCCGAATGGTTACAATCTCTACTTTAAGAATGAGAGTCGAAAACAAAAGAAGAAGGGTAAGCCCTCTGGTGGGCCAAATTTTACGAAAAAGGTAGCGGAGCGCTGGAATGCGCTTACTGATTCAAATAAAGAGACCTGGCGAGGAAAGGTTACGCGCTCTGGTACCGTATATTGAATAAATGTTCAAAAGCGAAGAGACAAACTTAGTCGGAATTAAAAATGTACAGCGACTGAAAAAAAAATGTCCGACGAAAGCACGATCGACGCGTCCTCTCCCGACGAATCAGACGAGGAGGGGTGGGCACACCCACTAGAGGAATGTGTTCTGATTGATATAGAATCTTTAATAACTGTAGCTTCATGCGACGACATAGATGTCACTCGTCCACTTCTTTCCTCCCCAGCATTGTCATTAGGGATCTCTTTGTTTGGTGAGCAGGCATAGTTTTTCGACGAAGACTGAATGCATCTTTTTTCATACACGGTTGTCCTTTATCTACTTTTGAAATCTCAAAATATTCGTTGTTCAAGTACACGTCATACATCAGATGAGTATATGATGACTTTATCTGCTGTATGACCCATAATCGTTTGGAACTGAATTCTTGTCGGAATTCTTCTATTGATAATGGCCCACCGTATCGTTGAAGAAGTAAAATAGATGGAGCTTTGTATATTCTAGTTTCAGTGCCATATAATTTCCTACCCAACATCGCTATTAATGAAAGTTCTTTCTCACGGTGTGGATTTGACGCGGTGTCCGCGTACGCACGAGCACATTCCATACTGCAGAATTTACCCCATAATTGAAATTCTTTCTTATTCGAACACCACTTCGTTGGTATACAAAATTTCTGTCCTGTAAATTCGTGGTGATCATACATACACGGTGTTTTATCTCCAAATACCGCGTTGTGTGATCTCAAATATACTACGCTTTGGTTTGAATCTTTAAAATCATGTCCGACCAATGATTTTGGATTATAGTAATTGATGAATTGCACGTTGACGTAGCATCGATCCAATGTAAACGTAGGAATACATTCAGCATCTTCAAATTTTTGAATTTTTTTGCTTGTGTCAGGCTGCTTCGCTCTCTTTCCCATTGAGCCTGCGATTTACATAGTTTGTCAGTCCAAGGTGAGCATCCCTCGGTTTCGTACCAAATTGAAATGCTGTAGGTGCATTGCATTCGGAAATCGACTTCTCTTCTGCTCTGAAACATTTCATTATTGTTTCCAGTGGAATCGTGTCTGGGTGTTTAATCGGGGGCTCTATAGTTGCACACGCAATGTTCAACTTCACAAACTCTTGAAAAGCACCTTCCGTATCAGGTTGTCTCAAGAATCCCAAAGCTTCATCTATAAGCTTGTTGTTGATTTTCACAAGTTCGAATGAGTCCATTTTTCTATATATTCGATTTTTAATTATTGGATATAACACGTACTCTAACGGCGGCGGCGGGAACCGGAACGGCGGCGGCGGGAACCGGAACGGCGGCGGCGGGAACCGGAACGGCGGCGGCGGGAACCAGAACGGCGGCGGC
>MDSV01064126.1_pt1 | contig 11667 bp, 11 predicted proteins | sample 810851 | NCBI WGS metagenome assembly MDSV01 (sample SAMN05326640, study PRJNA326480) | marine metagenome | isolation source: seawater | place: Atlantic Ocean: North East | collected 2012 | reverse complement strand
TAACGCCAAGCCGGAAAGCCTGCGCAAAGGCGCAGGCCGAGGACCGGAACCGATCTTCCCGATCATTAAATCCGTCAATGCAGTTGTGATACTGACAGAACGGATCGAAAACATAGCGGTTTTCTAGCAGCAGCCGGACAGGGCCCGAGAACCTCTGCCAAAAGCCCCTTTAGATGCGGTGATCGACATCCAGTGCGACAAGGCGCTCGAAATAGCCAAGTAACTCCGCACGTTCGCTGCAGGAGCCGGCCTGAAACTCGTTTTCATCGGCATAAGCATCGGGGCAGGCTAGATACAGGCTGGATACGCAGGTCGAGAAGCTCCAGATACTCGCGGTACCAGCTCTTCAACGCATTCTTGTTGGGATACACCAACTGCCCGATGGCCGCGTTGCCTCGCTTGCCAAGCTTCACATAAAGCTCAACGGCTCGACGTCTGCCTGCTTAGGAATACATGAATTGCATCCTGGTGGTCGAAGTTTTCGTCCGCCCCCCCATCAGGCCACGCCGGGTCAGCTATCAGTGGCATTCAACACGCATGCTCTATCTGCGCCTGAAATTGGGCACTCGCTTTTCCTTGAAAGCAAGGCGGCCTTCCGCGGCGTCTTCCGTCGCAAAACAGACGGTCTGCAGGTCGCGTTCATATTCCACCGCCTTTTCCATCGGCATGGAGAAGGCGGCGCGGATGTTCTCGCGCGCAGTCTCCGCGGCGATCGGCGCCCTTGAGGCAATTGTTCGCGCCAGCGCGATGGTGCGTGACGGCAGATCTTCCGGCGTCGTGACTTCGCTGATCAGGCCCCATTTGAGCATGATTCCGGCAGGGTAAAGATCGCCGGTCATCAACATCATCGCGGCGTTGGAGGGGCCTATCGAATGGGCAAGCCCCACCGCCATGCCGCCGCCGCCGATCCAGCCGAGCTTGATTTCCGGCGCGGCAAATTGGGCATTGTCAGAAGCGATGCGGATGTCGCAGGCCATTGCCATTTCCAGTCCGCCGCCCATGGCATAGCCGTTGATAGCGGCGATCGAGGGTTTCCTGAGGATGCGAATCCCGTCGCAATATTCGGTGCGGTTGCGAAATGCCCATGGCGTTTCATAGGTATCGAGTTCGCGAATATCGGAGCCTGCGCAAAAGGCGCGGTCACCGGCCCCGGTGAGAATGACGCAACGAATGGCATCGTCCTCATTGCAGGTCGTGATCGCGGCATTCAGCGCTTCCGCCATCAACGGCGTCATGGCGTTGAGCTTGGCCGGCCGGTTGAGCGTAACGGTCGCGATATTGCCGTCCTTTGCAAACAGAATCTCGTCGGTCATCCTGCAATTCCTCCCGTCAAGCGCTTGAGGCGGCAACCGCACCGCTATCGATGAGGCTGCGGATCGCTGCCTCGTCGTAGCCCGCCTCGCGCAGCACCTGTTCGGTGTGCTCGCCGACCAGCGGCGCGCCGCGTTCCACCTCAGACGGGGTCTTGGAAAAGCGGATCGGGAAGCCCGGTGTCTTGACGCGGCCCTCGCTCGGGTGGTCGTATTCAACGAATGTGCCGTTGTGGCGGATCTGCTCGTCGTCCACGAGATCGGCATAGCCGTAGACCGGCCCGCACCAGATGTCGGCCGCGCGCAGCAGTTCAAGCCATTCGGCGGATGTCTTCGCCTTCAGCTTCTCGCGGGTCTTGGCGAAAATCTCGTCGCGGCGTTCCCATGTGTCGGTCTCGTCCTGCATGGTGAAGAAGCTTTCCTCGCCGATGACCTCGCCGAGCGTCTTCAGCTTGGGGAAGGCGACGATGATATAGCCGTCCAGCGTGGCGAAGGCGCCGTAGGGCGCGCGGATATAGACATGGGCATGAGGCTCGGCGGAGCGCTCCTGCTTCTTGCCGCCGACGGTGAACACCGAGAGTTCCTGCATCTGGATGGTGGTGATCGCATCCAGCATGTTGACCTGCACCAGCTGCCCTTCGCCGGTGCGCTCGCGGTGAAAGAGGGCGGCGAGCGCCCCTTCGAAGGCGGTGTAGGCGGTGATCGCATCGACGAGATACTGACCCGCCGCCGTCGGCGGTTCGCCGGCGCGTCCTGCGGAAAGCATCGCGCCCGACATGCCCTGCAGTACGAGGTCCTGGCCGGGGCGGTTCACATAGGGCCCGTCCTCGCCATAGCCGGAGATGGAAACATAGACGAGGCCGGGATTGATGGCGGCGAGCGCCTCGTAATCAACGCCAAGCCGCTTTGCCACGCCCGGGCGGTAGTTCTGCAGGAACACGTCGGCCGATTTGACGAGGTCGAGCAGAACCTTCTTTCCGGCCTCGGATTTCAGGTCGACCGCGAGAGACCGCTTGTTGCGGTTGAGCGAGAGGAACGAGACGTTGACCTTGTTGCCCTCCGCGCCGCCGGCGGCGACATGGCGTTGCCACTCGCCCGAAACCGGCTCGATCTTAACCACGTCGGCGCCCATATCGCCAAGCCTCTGCGCCGCAAACGGGCCGGCCATTGCGATTGAGCAGTCCAGAACCCTGATCCCCGAGAGTGCCCCCATGTTATGGTATTCCTTCCCTGTCCGCGTTTGATCAACGGAATGCGGCGACATTATCGCGAAATTCTCGCTTGTCCAGAGTGAGCGCTAACTTTTCTCGGTTGACAGGAATGCTATATTTAAATACGTTTTTTATCAGTGAAGCGGCTCGTGGTCGCGCGCGGAGGAGGAAAATCATGAGAAATTCAGCAACGGGCTTCGGCCTGTCACTATGCGCTGTCAGCGTTCTGGCACTGTCTGCCGGCATCGCTGCGGCCGATGAGCGTTCGGATGCGCTGGGCGCGCTGCCGGAAGATATTCAGGCACTTTATACGGCCCCCGTCGATGTGGCACCGGCCATGCTCGCCGATCTCCAGGCGCCGGAACAGCCCTGGGTGTGGTGCCATTCGGAATCCTATATGGGCAACCCTTGGCGCGTTACCTTCAACGACGAGCTTGCCCGGCTGGTCAAGGGCGCGGAAGATGCCGGCGCCGTCTCCGAATTCGTCGTTTCCGATTCCAACGGCGATGTAACCCAGCAGATCTCGCAGATGCGCGCCTTCATCGAGCGCGGCTGCTCCGTCATCACCACGATCGCCGGTTCGTCCACCGCGCTGAACGCGGTGATCGAGGACGCCTACAAGGCCGGCATTCCGGTGGTGACCTCCGCCGGCGCAGTAACCTCGCCCTATGCCATCAACGTCATGCACAACCAGAACCTCTGGGGCTATGACATGGGCAAGGGCATTGCCGAGGCGCTGCCCGATGGCGGCACCATTCTTCAGGTCGAGGGCATTTCCGGCCACCCGCTGGTGCAGCAGGAAAATGCCGGTCTCGAGCAGGCCGTGGAAGAAAGCGGCAATCTGAAGATCGTCCGCAAGGTCAGCGGCGAATGGACCGGTTCGACGACAAAATCGGCCGTTCTCCAGGCCCTGGCAACCACGCCACAGCAGATCGACGCGGTCTGGTCGACGGGCAGCGAAGCGCGCTTCATCGCCGAAGCCTTCAAGCAGGCCGGCCGTCCGCTGCCGCTGATCACCGGTTCCATTTCGGGCGATGCGCTCGGCTACTGGAATGAAAATCAGGACAGCTTCACCTTCTATGGCGGCGAAGTTTCGGCCCATGTGGCGGCACAGAATGCGTTCCGCGTGGCGCTGCGCCTTCTTGAAGGCCAGACCCCGATCGTCAACACCATCATCGCGCCGATGCCAACCGTCACCCAGGCCGATCTTCCAACCTGGTACAAGGACTGCATGAAGCCGGACTCCTCGTCGATCTTCCCGATCCCGCCGGAAGATCCCTTCCCGGAAGCGTTGCTCAGCGGCTATTTCACCAATGGTGAGGCAACCCCGCTCTACGATTTCTCGAAAGTGCCGGCCGCCTGCGCCGAATAATGGCTCCGCACCGTCGCCTCACCGGCGGCGGTGCATTTCTATCTTCGCATGAAAGGCCTCCATCCATGTCTGACGCCACAAGCGCGACAGCCGGCTCCATCCGCCAGTCCGTCATCGAGCGGATGGTTGGCAAGTTTGTGGGGCCGTCGGCGCGCCACGGCCGTGTTACAAACCGTCTGGACATGGAGAATGTGACCAAGCGCTACGGCGAAACCATCGCGCTGGAAAATGCCAGCGTTGCGTTCCGCCCCGGCATTCATACGATCCTCGGCGAGAATGGCTCCGGCAAGAGCACGATGCTGAAACTGCTTTCCGGTGTCGTTGCGCCGAGCGAAGGCCGGATCCTTTTGAACGGAAATCCGGTATCGCCGCGCAACCCGCGCGACATGCAGGATCTCGGCCTTTCCACCGTGTTTCAGGAAGTGCTGATCGCGCCGCACCGCTCCGTGGTCGAAAACATCTTCCTCGGTTATGATCAGCCCTTTCGCCGCAGGATTTCCAAGGCGGACCGCGCCAAGCTTGCCGGCGAACTGCTTGGCAGCATTTCCCGCTTTCCGGTGCCGCTCGATGTGCCCGCAGGCGAACTGCCGCTTGCCACCCAGCAGCTTGTCGTGCTTGCCCGCGCCTTCGTCAGGCTGCCCTCGATCCTTCTACTCGATGAGGCGACCGCGGCGCTCGACTATGCCGACCGCGACATGGTTTTCGAAATCGTCGAGGACTATGCCGCCGCCGGCAATATCGTGATTTTCATCTCGCACCGGCTGGAGGAGGTCAAACGGCTTTCCCACAAGGTCACGGTGCTCAGAAGCGGCCGGATCGTCGAGACCCTGGAAGAGGGCGACATCTCCTCCGAGAAACTGCTCAAGCTGATGGCGCCGGAGGTCGCAGCCCATGTCCGATAACAGGCGTTTCGAGGGCGGCGACGTCGTCCTGAGCTATGACAATCTCGTGCTTGCCGAAGGCCGCAAGCCGATGAGCGGTGTTATCCGCGCAGGCGAAATTACCGGCGTTGCCGGGCTTGAGGGCCACGGCCAGGAAGAATTCCTGCTGGCGCTCGCCGGTCATCTGAAACCGCGCGACGCGAAAATCGAGGTCCGGGCGCAAGGCGGCGCGGCCGCCGGCTACCGGGATCACTACGCCGCCGCCCGCCACGGCGTTGTCTATCTGCCGCGCGACCGGCGCTCGACCGGTATCTTTCCGGTCCTGTCCGTGCTCGACAATTTCGCCGTGCCGTCCATGCCGCGCTTTTCGCTCGCCGGCATCCTAGACCGGCGCAGGCTGAAGGCGGAACTGGCGCATTACACCGAGTTCCTGTCGATCAAGTATCCGTCTGCCGATGCGCCGATCTCGTCGCTTTCGGGCGGCAACCAGCAGAAGGTGCTGCTTGCCCGCCTGCTGGCGCTGAAACCGCGGGTGATGCTGTTGAACGACCCGACGCGCGGCGTCGATCTCAACACCCGGCTGAAATTCTACGAGGCGTTTCGCAAGCTTGCCGGCGAAAGCGGCATTGCGCTCGTCATCCTGTCGAGCGAGATCGAGGAAATCCTCGAAGTCTGTCACAATGTTTCGATATTCCGCGATTTCGAGCGCACCAGCGTGCTCGAGAATGATGACATGACCATGGACCGGGTCATGGCCGCGATGTTCGGTCACGAGGAGGTTCAGCAATGAGCAAATCCGGCAGGAAATGGCTCCCCGCCTTTCTCGATCGCAGCGAGACCCGGCTGGCGCTGGTTCTGTTCGTCGTGCTGGCGGCGATCAATGTCTTTCTCAGCCCCGTTCGGTTTTCGCCGGGCAACTGGCCGTCGGTGCTTGGCCTTGCCGCGCCGCTGCTGCTTGCGACCTTTGCCATCTCGCTGCCGTTTCTGGCCGGGCGCGGGTCAATCGACATCTCGGTCGGGCCGCTTATGGGGCTTGTTAACGTCATTCTTATCCGGTTCGTCATCGGCGAGGCAGGCATGACCTCGCCTCTGGTCATCGTTCCGGCAGCCCTTGCGCTGGGGCTTTTGTCGGGCGCGCTGAACGGGTTCCTGGCCGCGATCCTGCGCATTCAGCCAATCGTGGCGACGCTCGGCACCTATCTGATCTATGGCGGACTGGCGCTTGCCATTCTGCCGTCGCCCTCCGGCTCGGTTCCCGCATGGCTGTCGCAGCTTGCCGGGCCGCTGTCGTTCCTGCCGGTCGGCATCGTCATTCTCGCCTGGCTCGGCTTCAAGCGCCTGCCGCTTTATGAAACGCTGATGGCGGTCGGCTCCGAGGACCGGGCGGCCTATACCGCCGGCGTCAACGTGCCGATGGTGCGCTTCACCGCATATCTGCTGGCAGGTCTCGTCGCAGGCGTTGCAGCCCTTTCGCTGACGGCGCTGATCGGCTCCGGCGATCCGAATATCGGGCCGGGCTATACGCTGATTGCGGTGGCCGCCGCAGCGCTTGGCGGGGTCTCGCTTGCCGGCGGCGTCGGCGGGCTGACGGCGGCGCTGATCGGCGCTGCCGATATCTTCCTGCTGCAGAACATGCTGACGGCCTTCAACGTCTCCACCTTCGTTCTGCAGGCGGCCTATGGCACCGTGCTTGTGTTGGCCGTGTGCCTCAATTCCGACAGGCTCAAGGCCCGCCTTGCAACATGGATGGCGAGAACATGAAAACATCGCTTCTCTCAAATCGCGCCCTTGTCGCCTTCATCGGCGTTGCCGTGATCTTTGCCATTGGCTCCTTCGCCATCCCCGGTTTCGGCAGTCTGTTTTCAATCCGCGCCATGCTGGTGCTGGGCTCGCTCCTGGCGATCGCAGCGCTGGGCCAGACGCTGGTGATGATCCTTGGCGGGATCGATCTTTCCATCCCCTTTGTCATCGGCTTTGCCAATGTTGTGTTTGCGAGCCTTTATGGCGACGGCATGCCGGCCATTGTCGCCTTTGTCATCGTGCTGGCGATCGCGGCCGTCATCGGCGCGGTCTCCGGGGCGCTGTCCGCAGTCCTTTCCATCCACCCGCTGATCGTCACGCTTGGCGTCGGCACGGTGGTGCAGGCGGCCGTGCAGATCTGGACGCGCGGCCTGCCGACCGGCTCCGCACCCGGTTTCATCAATGATTTCGTCTCGCTTGGCGGCAGCATCGGGCCGTTTCCGTTTCCCTGGCTTATTCCGTTCACCGTGTTCATCACGCTTGGCTGCGTGTTCGTGCTCAGACGCACGGTCTATGGCCGCAGGCTCTATGCGCTCGGCTCCAATCTGAAGGCCGCCGAATTCGCGCTGGTGCGTCCGGTCGCGATGTGGGCGACGACCTATGCCATCTCGGCGATGTTTGCCGCCCTTGCGGGTATCCTACTGCTCGGCTTCACCGGCTCGTCGAGCGCGACGGTCGGCACGCCTTATCTGTTCCAGACCATTTCGGCGGTGGTCATCGGCGGCACGGCGCTGGTCGGCGGGCGCGGCGGCTTTATCGGAACCATTGCCGGCGCGCTGGTGCTGATGGAGCTGCGCACGCTGCTGATCGGTTCGGGATTGTCCGAGGCGATGGTGCAGGCAGCGCTCGGCGTGCTGATCCTGGCACTGGTGGCGGCATATGGGCGCGAGCAGCATATCCGCAACCTGATCTGACGGGAAGGATGACATGGACGAGCGCCTTGCGAAAACCATCGCCGCGATTACCGCTTCCGGCGCTGACTTCGGGCTTCTCACCAGCCCGGATGCCGTGGCCTATGCCAGCGGTCATGTCAGCGCCATAGAGGCTGGGCCGTCGCCCTTTGCCGGCGGGCCCGCGCTCGCCATCATCGACCGGCAAGGCGGCTGCGGGCTGGTAGTCACCAATCTCGAGGCCGGCACAGCAAGCTTTGCCGACGAGATCGTCACCTATGAGGGCTTTTCCTATCAGGCCCCGTCGGATGTTTTCCGCAATTACCTTGATGCCGCGCTGTCGCTGATGACGCGCATGGGCGTGGGCGGACGAGTGGCGATCGAGGAAGATACCTTTCCGCATTCACTCGCCGGTCTTCTTCCCGAAGCCGCCTTCCTGCCCGTCGAGCCGGCGCTGAAGCAGGAGCGCGCGATCAAGACGCCGGCCGAAATCATGGCGCTCAGGGAGGCCGCGCTGACGGCCTCCGCCGGGCAGAAGGCCTTCATCGACAATGCGCGCGAAGGTATGAGCGAACTTGAGCTGTTCGCCGCGATCCGCCTTGCCATGGAAAGCCGCGCCGGCGAACGCCTGCCGGTGACGGGCGATCTGATCTCCGGCAGGGAGCGCACCTCGGCATTCATGGGCTGGCCGTCAAACCGCAGGCTTGAAAAGGGCGATCCGCTGATTTGCGATCTCGCCCCGCGGGTCAACGGCTATTGGGGCGATAGCTGCGCCAGCGCCATGCTGGGCGGGGCGACGCCGGGTTTCGGCAAGCTGTTCGGCGCGGCCCAGGAAGCGTTGGACCATGCCATCACGACCGTCCGCCCCGGCCTTGGCATCGGCGCGCTCGATGCCGCGCTCCAGGCCATCATCGCCCGCAATGGCTATACTTACGCGCATCATTCCGGCCACTCGATCGGCACCGGCGTGCACGAATGGCCGCGTATTGTCGGCTATGAGCAGGCGGCATTCCGCGAAGATATGGTGGTGATGGTCGAACCGACCGCGTTTGATCCCGAAATCGGCGGGGTGAGGCTTGAGTTCACGCTGCATGTCACGGCGGATGGTTGCGAGGTTTTGACCGATTTCGCCCATCAGCCGGAAATCCGCCCGTAAGAGACCTTCAGCCGCTTTCGCGCAGAACCAGTTCGAAGCCGAGGTCGACGGTCTCGTGGCCGCCGGCATTGCCGTTCATGCCGTCGAGCAACAGCCGGGCGGCCTCGCGGCCGATGCCGGCGGCGGGAACGGCAACCGTGGTGAGCGACGGAATAAGCTGACGCGAGAATTCGAAGTCGCCGAAGCCGGACATCGCCAGTTGTCCAGGTACGGCGATGCCCATGCGCTGGCTTTGCTGCAGCGCGCCGGCGGCCAGGATATCACTTGAAAACATGATCGCGTCGGCATCGGTATGGTCCTCCATGACCCGATGAAACAGCGTCGCGCCGGCTTCCATGGTCATCGGCAGGTCGCGGGCGATGGTTTCTCTCGGTGTCTTGCCGGGATAAAGCGCCTCCATGGCCGTTGCAAAACCGGTGCGGCGTTCGGCGGCTCTGCTGTCGCCTTTTCGCAGCACGCCGGCGAATACGATCCTGCTGCGCCCGGAGGCCGCAAGGTGGCGTGCCATGGCCGCGATCGCCTCGGCGTTGGAAAAGCCGACAACCTTGCCGATCGGTCGCGCCGTCAGGTCCCAGCCTTCCACCACCGGAATGCCCGCCCTTCGAAGCAGCGTGCCGCTTTCGCGCGAATGGTGGGTGCCGATGATGAAGATGCCGTCCGGCCGCCTGCCGAGCAGGCTGCGAATCGCCTGCTCCTCACGGTCGAGCCGGTAGTCGGAATGGCCGAGAATGATGCTGTAGCCTTCATCATGCAGCACATCCGAAAAATGCTGCACGGTTTCGGCGAAAACGGAAGCCGAAAGCGTCGGGATTACCACAGCCACGGTGTCGCTCTTCTGGGAGGCAAGGTGGCTTGCCGCATGATTGTGGACGTAGTGGGTCTCGCGGATCGCCTCGTTGATGCGGGCGTGGTTTTCCGCCGTCACCGTATCGGGATGGCGCAGCGCCCGCGACACGGTCTGCATCGAGACCCCGGCGGCCGCCGCCACATCCGCCATGGTGACGCCGCTTCCCTTTCTGCGGGCGCGGCGCCGGGTATTGGGCTCGTCGCTCACCTGAAGAATGGCCTCACGCAGACGGGCGTGCCGATTTCGATGCGCTTGCCGGTATCCTCCAGCAGGCCGGTCTCGGCGTCGCGGGCGAAGATGACGATCGCGTCGCTGTTCTGGTTGGCCACCAGCATGTGCCTGCCGCCGGGCAGCAGCGCGAAATTGCGCGGCGTATCGCCGCCGCATGGCGTCAAGGCAATCCGATTCAGCCTGCCGCTTTCCTGATCGACTGCAAAGCAGGCGATGCTATCGTCGCCCCGGATGGAAACATAGACAAAGCACCCGTCCTCGCTGAGGTGAATATCGGCTGCGTGAGAGACGACACCGTCCGGGATGGTGGAAAGGGTTTCGACGAGCTCCATGTTCGATCCGTCGCGCCGCAGGAAGGACACGGTGGACTGCAGCTCATTGGAGACATAGACGAATTTGCCATTGCCGTGTTGGGCCATGTGACGCGGTCCGGCGCCCGCCGGCATCTCGACGGCGCCCGTCTGGGAAAGGTTGCCTTCGCTGTCGAGAGCGAGCGCGAAAACGCTGTCCAGACCGAGATCGGCCACAAGCAGCGTGCCACCTTCCGGCGTCTCGGTCACGATATGGGCATGTGGGCGCTCTTGCCGTTCGCCATTCGGGCCGAGCGTTCCCGTGAGCCGGATGGAGGCGCTTGCGGGGGCAAGCCCGCCATCCTCGCGGATAGGCAGAATCGCGACGGAACGGTCCGGCCCGCCGCTGCCCATGGCATAGTTGGCCACGGCGACGAAGGAGCGGTCCTTGGCGACCATGTTGTAGGCGGTAATGCTGCCGAGCGCGGGCTGCTTGTTGATGTAGGAGAGCGTTTCCTTGCCGGCGTCGAAGACAAGCGCGCTGGTGGTGCCCTCGTGCCAGCCGAAGACTTCGGAATTGGCGTAGATGACGCCGGAGGCCGCATCGACGCTCATGAAGGTCGGGTTGTCGACCGTCGATGTGCCGACCACGCGCCGCGCCGTCAGCGTTTCCTCATCGAATGCAAACACCGTGACGCCTTCGCCGCGCGCGCCTTGAAAATACGGGGCCTCGCGGTTGAGCGAGCCAACGGCCAGATATAGTTTCGCGGACACTCCATCCTCCCGGAACATGCTTTGGATTTCCCACGGCAGTGAAGCCTGCCTGCCCCCCGGAATGGCATATTTGCGCGGCGGATGCCAGTTCACATGGGTTTTCTCGGCGTTGTTTGGCCGCATCACTGGGCATCGAAGTAGTGTTCTCGTTGCTGGCCGAGCGGGTTGCGCGCAGTCTCAGCCAGATCATCGAATGGGGGGCAAGCCGCTTGCGATCAGGGTTGATAACATCCTATGTCGGGAGAATCTGGCTGCTTACGTCGGCAGGCCATTGGACATCTGGCGTTCTGGATACCCTGCCTCCACGGCTCGTGTCAGAGAAAGACCCTTCCGCCTGGGCTCACCCCTCGAACAAGAGGCGATAAGCTTCGCCGAAGCTACACCACGCTGCGGGACACGATCCTCCCGCCTATAATCACGCCAACCGTTGGATAGCACTTCAATTCTACCTTGCTCGGGCGTTTCAAGAAAACATAAATAGGCCACCGAGATGAATCAAGCTAAACTAAAAAAGGAGATGCTCCCTGAACCAGCGTGCGAGTTCGTCTTCCCCAATCACGCCGCCAGCCACGCCTTCCATCAATTGAATCGCATCGACTGGCTGGAAGCGAAGCCGGTGTCCGTTGTCTGCAAGGAAAAGACGCGCCGCGATCCAGGCCGTGCGCTTTTTGCCATCCATGAAACCGTGGTTCTCGGCAAGACCGAAGGCATAGGCCGCGGCAAGGTCTGACGCGTCCGGGGTGCCATATGCAGCCACATTCTGCGGACGAGCCAAGGCGCCTTCTATCCCGTCAGCATGACGGATGTGTTGATTTTCACTGAGAACTGACCCGGTATTTCCACCGAGAATTGACCCGCCTTTTGTGTATGGAACGGCGGTTACGCCGTGGTCAAGATTTTGGTTT
>MDSV01198240.1_pt1 | contig 11668 bp, 10 predicted proteins | sample 810851 | NCBI WGS metagenome assembly MDSV01 (sample SAMN05326640, study PRJNA326480) | marine metagenome | isolation source: seawater | place: Atlantic Ocean: North East | collected 2012 | reverse complement strand
TTTATAATCAAAGTGATCAATTTTTTTTTGGCTGCGGAAATTTTAGTGACATATTAACATTTTGCTTAACCTTTTCAAATCCAGCAATACAGGCGGCTGGAGTAATTCTTAAATTTATACCTTTAGAATGATCAATAATATCTTTCTTGAATATTTTTGTAAAACCTAGTCTATCAAATAATTCATCATAATAATTAGAACTGATTAGATATCTATAACTACAACTTAAGTCATCAATAAGTATGTTAGTATCCTTAATAGAAATTCCAGAAATAAGTAAAATATTTCTGATAATTAAAGGATCAATTTTTTCTTTTAATATTGATCTATACATTTCTGCATATAGCTGATGAATTGAACCAACTTGATAATAATAAAACCATATTTTTGAACCATACTTACATGATGAAGCGATATTTATGATTGCTTGCTTTGGATTTTTAACGTGTTGAATAATACCCTGTAAATAAACAAAGTCATATTTATCACCTTGATTAAATTTTTGCTTACAAATATCTTCATGCTTCGATTTAATTTTCTTGATATTATTCTTTTTGAGATAATTTTTAAAATTGTTAATATTAGATTTTGAGATATCATAGTGTGTCACAAATTTTGCGCCAAGTTTATTTAAAGCAAGTGCTTGTCTCCCAGATCCAACATCCATAATATGTAAACCATTAATAGAATTAATATCCAATTTTGAAAGGTCACCAGCTACGACACTTATATAACTATCAATAACTCTTTGATCATAAGGATTTTTCATACCAATAAGGAATAATTCATCAGGTAACCAAGATCCAGTTCCCGAAGTGAATTTACCATAAACTTGATTATAATTTTTCATTTTCCAATTAATTCCTTTTTGGGATAGTAGTAATGATGATAGTCTTTAGATTTAGGATTGAAAGCTCTTCCAATTACTGAAAATCTTGCTTTCTGTGTGGAATTGTAGCCACTCTGGTGAATGAGATTCATATCATATATTACTATATCACCAGCTTCTGGCTCAATAATTTTGATATTTTCTTTATCAATGTAAGAAATATCGACTTTATTTTGTTCAACATTAGTATTAAATTTTGTAATTTTGTCATTTTCGAGCTTACCTAATTTATGTGAACCCTGTATCAGTCGAGGTACACCCATTTCACTCGTATTATTCTGGACACACATATTAATTACAAGACTATCTTTACCTTTTCTATCTTGCTCGTAGTAGGTACTATCTTGATGCCACTCGAGAGTAAATAATCGATCATTTGGCTCATCAAGTCTAAATTGATGTTCAGCAATAATTAAATTCAAATATTCTTCATTTAAAATTGAACTAACTAGTGAGTAAAGTGCTTGTTCATTAAAAAGGTTATTAAATGCATATGTATGCTTAAATGTTCTAAATAAACCATGTAGTGCATCAGGGTCTTTTTTTCTAAAATCACTTAATTTTAAAACAAATTCCTCACAGTCAAAATTACTTTCAATTTTATTATGACTATAAAAATTAAATAAAGAAAAGAAAGTATTTCTAAAATCATTAATCTTATTTTGATTGATTATTGATTTAACGTGGACATACCCAAACTCTTTTAGATGATGAACATAATCTGAATATTTATTGGTTGAATGCATGAATTATTATTCCTACAATAGTATAATATTAATATAAATCAATTATTTATAAATTTAGACTATTGAATTAAGTTCAAATAGTATCATTCTATGCATGAATAAAACTCATATTATTTAACTCTTTATTAATCAATATTTAAAACCTAATTAAAAAAGCAATATAAAATGAATAAAAGAATATTTTTTGCTGAATATTTTACGATAAGTTTGTTTGTACATATTTTATTTAAAAGGAAACCTAATATCATTTACCTACAAGATTCAGTTGATTTTTATACTGCCAATACAAATAAAATAAACTTATATGAAAAATTGACTAAAAAGCTTTTTTCAAAAATTGAAATAATAAGAATTCCAGAATATAAAGATAATATCCATAATTTAGATTATGACTCTATCTGTTATACAACAAATAATCAGGTCCTAGAATTTATTGAGAGTATTTCTTTTCACAAAAAAATAAAAAATATTGCTAAAACTTTATTTAATTTAGTTGATGATGAGAACATAATCTATGCCCTAAAAAAGGATTTCTCATATTTTATTTTTCAAAAAATACTTTTTTATAATTTATTAAAAGAATTTGAAAAAGAGAATATTAACATTGAAAAAATATTCATAAAGGATGATGATATATTTGATCTGAGAAGTTATCTATATATTGATAAAATAAAAATAAATCATAAAATAAAATCGAGTAATTTATTAAACTCGATTAACAATATAATTTATCTTTCATCTCCATACATATTAAGAACTATATTTAGAAGGGGATTATCAATAAAAAATCCAAATCAAAAACAATACGATATTGGCATGCAGGTTGTTTGGGGATTTAATCACAGTATTTATAAAACTAATACACAGCGTAACTTCATTGATGATGACGAATTATCAATTAATAAATCTCTAGAAAATAAGAAAATTGTCTATTTGACTGGAAATAAATTTGGAAGATTGCTCACAAAAAAAACTCAAATGAATGAAAATGATCACATTAAAAATATTGGTGCAAATATTATTGATGAAAGCAAACTTAAAATTCCAATTATTTCATTTTTTAAAGATTATATTTTTAATGGCATAATAAAAATTAATGCTAATATCAATTCTCCTGCAAAAAAAATTATTCAGAAGATATATACAAATTTTTTAGATTGTAAATTAACAAACCAATATATTTACATTAAAATAATTATTTCGAGAGATGACTATGACTCAGTGAGTATAACAAGAACTATTGCACAAAATAAAGTAAAGCTATTAAATTTTGGAATACAGCATTCTGCTTTTGCAAAGCCTGCTCAACATCCTATCCAATCATATAATTATTTTGATAAATATTACATACAAGGAGAAGGATTTAGAGAATTATGGTCACCATATTGGGATACCAACAAAAGAATATATTCAGTTGGTCAACAAAGGTCTCATCTACTAAATAAAGAAAAAATTAACCAAGACATAATTTTAAAATTTAATCAAAAATATAAAGGTAAAAAGACGATTATGATAATGGTAAGTAGTATATCTAGTATACATACACCAGTTTGGCTATACGAAGATAGATTTTCAAAAATAGATGAGCTGCTTAACATAAGAGAAGATATTCAATTAATAATTAGGCCTCGTAATATAGAGTCAATTGAAGAGTTTTTCGAATTACTACCACATCTAAAAAAATATCTAGAGTCTGGACAAATAACATATGAAATTCAAGATTTTTCAACACACGAATTAATTTCTTTGGTTGATGTGCTTATAACTGAAGATAGTTCGAGCACAATCTTAGAAGCGGTACATAGAAAAGACTTATTAATACTCGCATATCAAATTAGATATCCTCATCAACCTCTTTTAGGAAATATAATGGTTAAAAATTTTGATGAATTATATTTTACAATAAGTAAATTTATTTTAAGTAAATCATTACCAGATAATTATAATAGCTCAATTAATAATCTTCAAAAAAAATTCTCGATGGATTATAAAACTTCAAGTTGGGACAGGATTAGTGCTGATCTTAACCAAACACTTAATTCTTTTTAAATAGAATATGAACTTCACTTGATAAATACTCTTTATCTATTTCTAACTGAAGCCTATCAATAATTTTTAAAAAAATTGATTGCCATTTTGAGCTTATATTTGATTCCTTAGATAATACTAAAGAACCAAATCTATATAAATCTAACATTTCTTGACCAAACCACCATGTGGACACTACTTCCATATTGAGATTTTTTGCCGTCCATTCTAATGACTCCTTTGTATATAAGTGAGTATGATCTCTTGATAATTGTCTATGCATCATTTCAGGAAACAGCAGTTCTAAATAAACTGAAAGTCCAAACACAGGAACAGATAAATAGAGATATTCAATACTATTATTAAGATTTATTTGCTTTAGTACTTCTCTAGGGTGCTGTAAGTGCTCCAAAACACCAATCATGGATAAGATTTCAGTATCAACATTTTTTATTACGTCTAATGTTTTAGGAATAGAGAAAGGCTTCAATATTTTAGATCCAAACATCTCATTTGCGAAATTTACACAATTATTAGAGACTTCATAGCCATAAACATTCTTAAAATTGCTCTCAAGTGCAGCTGCTACGAAATAACCATTTCCTGCTCCAAAGTCTGTAAGACTTAAATTAGATATATCCACATTTTTATTTTTTAAACTTGTATTTAAAAATTCAATTTTTGGAAAATAAACTTTTTTAACTCTATCGTAAAATTCATCTTTTGTCATAGAGTCATAATTAGCAGAATAACTTTGATCGCTATCTGCATAAACTGCATTGCAAAAATTGTCTGTATCTTGATAAATTCCATTCAGGTGAGTACAATTTTTACAAATTGAATAGTCAATTCCTTGCTTACGAAAATCTATGTGACCAATAGGTTCAGAGCAATTCATGCAATTAGTTCTTTTAGGCTGTTGGGAGTATATTTTATTTATTCTTTGATTCTCTTTTTCAAATTCATCTTCTTTATCAATGAATACATTTTTAATTTTTAAAATATCAATTAAAGGTTTGCCAAACTTTTCATACATTTCTAATCTTTATCCTTTTTTAAAAGAAAATGATTTTCAATAATCATACCATCAATATCTGTATTTTCTAAAACATAAATTGCTTCTTCAGCATTTCTTACGATTGGATAACCATGCAAATTTAGAGAGGTATTTAGCAAAGCACCTGTTCCGGTTATTTTTTCATATTCCTTTATTAGATCATGATATTTTTGATTTGAGTCATTGGTTATTATATTAGGTCTTGCAGTTAAATCTGATGGATGTAAACCTGCTTTTAGATTTTTTTTCCCCTCATCAGTTGTATGTGCTCCCACACTCATGTGACAATAGTTTACGCCGTGATTTGCTATAAGATAGTCATGCTTTTTTTCTTCTAAGATTGATGGAGCAAATGGCATCCAAAAATCTCTATTTTTAATTTTATCGTTAAGCCTCTGCACTGTATCAATTTTTGCAGGGTTAGCAATTATTGACCTATTTCCTTGGGCTCTAGCTCCAAATTCCATTCTTCCACAACACCTCCCTATTATTTTACCATCAGCAAGCTCCGCGGCAATTTGAGTATTAGTTACGTCTTTTATTATTTTATAATTGCTGCTATCAATTTTATCTATCAAGCCTTCTATATTTTCAACGTCTACATTTGAACCTAAATATAGATTTGAGAGAGGTGTTGTTTTAATTTCAAATTTATCAGCTAAAAGATAACATGCGCCAATAGCTAAGGACTCATCAGAACCACTTCCAGGCACCGTCATACTTTTAGGATTACACCTAGAGACAATTTCCATATTTGTTTTAATATTCATGGAGACGCCCCCCGACAGTGCGATATCTTTTATGCCTGTTTCATCTATCCAGTTTGAAACCCATTCACATACTCTATCTTCAACAAATCTTTGAATTCCAGAAGCGATTCCATCAAATCTAGATGATTTAAGTTTATCTTTAAAATAAAAGTAAGCATCCGTGGGTTTATTGCTGAAACCCACATCTAAACCCTCAATTTGGAAAGTATTGGCGTATGTTTCATATGGAAGATTGCTATGATAGGGCTTTGCATAAGGAGCTAGTCCCATTACCTTATACTCATCTTCAACCATCTTCATTCCTAAAATAAGAGTTGCATGTCTATAGTATCGACCTAAAACGAATTGTGATGTTCCATAAAGCTTTTCATATTTTCCATTAGAATATTTCCAGACAGTTGCATTCTCACCATCACCAGAACCATCAAGTGTAAAAATTAATCTTTCATTTTCTTTTGAACTCATTCCATTGATAGCATACGCAGCATGACATTTATGATGATTAAGAAATATATTTTTATTTGATTCAAAACCATGTGATATAGTGGCAAGATTTTTATATAGTTTCCTCCATTCTTTATCTCTTTTCTGTAAATCTTTTTCATCTATCAGAGGCTGTAAATAACTTTCACCAGGAAATTGAGATGTATTGATTTTTTTTTCAAATATTTCAAAAAAATCTTTTTCATCATTTTCAAAAATTAGAGGCTTCCAATACTCTTCTTGCTCTATAATTAAGTCTTCAACTTTAAAGCTACAATATCTGTTAGTAATATATTGTTCAGCAGAAACACCAACCATTCCTCCCCATGCTACGTAATCTATATCCTTTGCGTGTAAACCAGCAATTTTTAAACATTCATCTATAGCAAGTATCGGAAATCCATCAAAATTTTTAACTCTATTTAATCTTTCTTCACTTATTGCCGCTACAATTATACCATCAATCATTATTGCAGCACTTGAAGTAACTCCTACTGATAATCCTAATATTTTCATATAAATTATCTTAATTATAAATTTTTAGCCCAGCTCGGTTTTGATTTAACTTTTCCATACGATACATATTCACCTGTGACATCATACTTATACCATAATCCATCCTGAATACTCCAAACTCTCTGATCTCTAAACTTATCTGCAATAGTATCGAATTCATCCTCGTTCATGCCTACATATTCTAACCATCGAGTTAAATCGCTCGGTTTTACATGGTCATATTTTTTTACCATTTCTATACCTTCTTCTCTTGTCATTTTTCCCTGTCGTATTTCATAATTGGCATGATCTGTTCCTCTTCCATAGCCCAATTTTATAAATTTCATATAGTCGTGAATCCCATTTTCATGCATGTCATCTATATTAGAAATCTTGCTGAAAGTTCTATCAAAATTTCCTCCATATTCTTCCCAATTATAATTCGCTTTCGCAATTTCACTATGCATCCTTCCGTCATAATAAAAGTAATTACTTAAAAAAATTCCTCTAAGACCAGTGTGAATAATTTCTTCATCATTAGGATATATTAGATAAGCTAGATCTTTTTTAGTTAACCCTTCTTTACCAACAAAATCAAACCAGTCAAATCCATGTTGACCATTTTCATATCTGTCTTTTGCAGTAAACTCAAAGAAATCAGAATGTGAATACATACCTCCCTGCTCCGTAAAACCGTGATCTCCATAAAAGACTAATGGTACATTAAATTTTACAGCTACTTGCATGGGGTATGTAAGCATACCAGCATGATTATGCCAATTCATGTCTCCATGAAGTTTAAATCCAAGTAAATTTAGTTTCTTTGTAACCTCTAGAGAGGGTCTAAATATAATATGATCAAAGTTAAATTCATCTTTCATTCTATTAAGGTTTCTCTCCCCTTCTGGTAGATAGTTGTTACCATGATATGTAACCATTAGACTTTTAAGATTAAGTTTTTTTGCTACATGGGCTGCAAAGTAACTATCTTTACCTCCACTTACAGGCAGAATACAATCATACCCATCTTGTGTTCTATATTGATCAGTGAGGTCTCTGAATAGTTCTTCTCTAGAATTCCAGTCAATATTGTTCTTTTCTATACTAGCTAAGCATCCAGTGCACACACCATCTTTATCAAAAGTTATCGGTGTAGCAACAACTGCTTTAAAAAGACATCGTTTACAGAACTGCATAAGATTTATTCTATGTTATCAATAATCATAATATCAATAAATAAAAATTTAAAAACATTAATTATCGACATTAATATTTTAGTGATTATCTAAAATTCAATCCTTTATCAAGTAAGAACTTTTTTGCTAATGGATAAGCGAGCTCTTTAAAGTTAAAAATATTCCCTGCAGCAACTGCTGATGCTCCTCCCTCTAATATACCTTCACTAAAATGATTAAATTCTCCAACACCACCACAAGCAATCAATGGGATTTTAATTTTAGATGTTACTGAAGAAATTAGAGGCAAATCATAACCAGTGGCCATGCCATCTTTATCAATAGAATTTAGAAAAATTTCTCCCCCTCCTAAATCTTCTATTTTTTTACACCAATCCACAGGATCTATTTCTTTATTTTGCTTACCTAAATCTGAAAATACTAAATATCTATCATCAACTTTTTTTACATCTACAGAAACCACGATTGCCTGGCTTCCAAAATTTTTTGCTAAATCTGAGATAAAATTAGGCTCTTTTAAAGCTTGGGAGTTAATTACTATTTTATCAGCTCCAAGTTTAAATCTTTTTCTAGCATCCTCTATATTTTTTATTCCTCCTCCAAATGTTAATGGCATAAAACATTTAGAAGATACAAACATAAATATTTCATTTATATCATTTGTCTTCATTCCTTTATTTGAACCTACGTCATTTCTTAATTTGAAACTTTTATCATTTTGAGAATAGTCAGTAATATCTATATAGATTAATTCATCTACATCCCATTCGTTATACCTCTCAACCTGGCTAACTGGATTACCTAAACTTTGATGTAAATTAAACTCTTTACTTCTAACTAAAAAGCCATCCTTTAAAAAAAGGACAGGAATTAACCTATTTTTCAGCATTTAAACTCAATAAAATTTTTAAGTAGTTTCAATCCTTTCTTCTGACTTTTTTCAGGATGAAACTGAACTCCAAAAATATTTTCTTTCTCAATTATACTAACTATGCTTGTAAAGTAATTAGATAATCCTTTAACATAATAAGGTGTAGTTTCTTTATAGCCGTAAGAATGTACAAAATAAAATGAATTATTGTCATCTATGTTTTTTAAAAGAGTATTAGACCCCTTATTTTCAACAGAGTTCCAGCCCACATGCGGTAATATAAATTTTTCATGATCTGATCTTAATTTCATTATACTTCCTTCAATTAAACCGAGGCCTTTAGTTTCAGTAAATTCATAACCTATATCAGCAAGCAGTTGCATTCCTAAACATATTCCAAGTAACGGCTTTCCACTTTTTACCCACTCCATTAATACAATTGCTAGATCTAAGTTGTTCAAATTTTCAATTCCCTTTTGAAAGCTCCCAACTCCTGGCAATACTAAATGTGAACAATCATATATATTTTTTTTAGATGTGACGATTTTAACTTCCACATTAATTTCTTCAAACGCTCTTATTACAGAGTTAAGATTACATATATTGTAGTCTATTATACCAACTCTTCTGACAATCATATAAATTACTTTTTAAGTTTCAAAATATGCTTATGTAGACTCTTTATAATTTTGCTTGGCATTTTTAATGACATTGAATAATGCAGTGGCAATGATAATGTACGGCTATAATGTATTTCTGTGTTTTTTAATAAACGTTTATTACCGTGGTATTTTCTATAAAGTGGAAATTTATAAATTGGTATATAGTGCACTTGTGTTCCAATTCCATCTTTACCTAATAATTCCATTATTTTAGCTCGACCACCTTTAATTGAATTAAAATTTATTTGTACACAAAATAAATGATATGCAATGTCTCTATTTAAATCATAATTGTAAAAACTAATCTCACCATTTGTCTCATTATCAATACTTTTAATGTATTCTCTGACTAATTTTTGTCGTTTAATTTTAAATTTAGTTATTTTTTTTAATTGACTTAGACCAAGTGCGCACTGAAAATCTGTAATTCTAAAGTTTGAGGACAAATATTGAGACTCATAATACCATTGGTTTATAATTTTTTTATTTGAATAGACTGAATAAGCTAATTTTGTATTTTGAAGCTTTTTATTGTCTCTAGTAATCCCGTGTGTTCTTAATTGAATCAAGGTTTCATAAAGTTTTTTATTATTTGTTGTTATAGCGCCACCTTCGCCAGTTGTAATATTTTTAATTGGATGAAATGAAAAAGTAGTTAAGTCAGAATACTTGCAGCTCCCGACTCGATATTTTTTATTATTTGTATCTTCATAAGAACTGCCAAGTGCATGGCATCCATCTTCGACTACTAGAACATTAAATTTTTTACATATACTTCTTAGTTTTTTCATATCGAGTGGATAGCCTGCAAAATGAACAGCAATTATAGCTTTTACCTTTTTGTTATTTTGCAAAAGAGATAGAATATGATTAATATTCAAATTTCCTGTATCAAGATCAATATCGTAAAAGATAACGTTTGCTCTTACTAATTTTATAACATTTGCATCAGCTACAAATGTGTTGGCGCTTGTAATTACCTTGTCATCTTTAGATATTCCAAGAGCGAGCATTGAAAGGTATAATGCACTTGTACCATTATTTACAGCAACAGCGTATTTTGATCCTACATAATTACTTAATGCCCTTTCAAATTTTAAACACTCAGGTCCAGTAGTTAGGAAATCAGATTTTAATACTCTTGATACAACTCTAATATCTTCACTATCTATAAATTGCTTATTGTAAGGTATAAAATTTTTTTTCATTTTATATATTCAACATCGATTTTATGGTTTTATCTATTGATGTGCTCCAATTATAGTTTTTTGACTTCTCGAGAGACATTTCTTCTAATTGCTTTACAAGTTCTTTACAATTCAAAAAAGATTTAATTTTTTCAGCGATATCATCGATATTCGAAGGATCAAAATATTCTACGGCTTTACCTCCAAATTCAGGCATTGGATTAAAATTAGAACATAATATAGCTTTTCCAGAAGCCATTGCTTCCAAAAGTATATTTGGACAGTTTTCACTTTGTGAAGCGTATATAACAAAACGTGATTTTTTATAAATGTAAGGCATAAAAATATGATCAACAGGTCCTGGCAAAATTATGTGATTTGATAGACCATTGTTAATAATATACTTTTTTAAGTCTCTGCTGTATCTACCATACTCTTCACCAACTAAAAAGAGTTTAGGCAACTCTATTTCTTCTTTCAAGAGTTTCTCATAAGCTAATACCACTTCTTTTTGAGATTTATAAACATCAATAATTGATGGATATAATATGTAATCGCTATCAAATTGAACCCTAATTTCCGCAGTTGGTAGAACAGTATTTGTTCTAAATATTTTACTTACACCATGGTTTATTAAAACACATTTATTTAGGTTTCCATTTGTCTTTTTTAAAATAATATCTTTACCATGTTTTGAAATAAAAATTACTAAATCAGCAATTTTCATACTTTTTAGCAGTATTCTTGATAATAAGAAGTTTCTTATCTTTGTATACCCAAATGGCCATTTCTTTTTCTGAGACTCATCAAAAGGAATCATATTTCTAAACATTACAACTTTTTTGAAATGAGATTTATTAAGTGAATAATCTATAATTCCTCCTGGCGAAAAGTATACATCTGTTTTAATAATGTTTAGAAAATATCTAAGACAAAAAGCCTCCCATATTCTTGTTACAACAGGGTTTGAAAATAAATTGTTAAATTTTATATATCTAGCCTGAGTATTTATTTTCTCGAATTTTTGACTAGAATAACAGAGTACACTTATTCTAAAACCATCTTGACTAGTAATGTTATCTAAAAAATTATTGAGATAAGTGATACCTCCACCTCTTTTAGCAGAAAAAGCATTTATTACGATGTGCGTCATAATATTAATATTAAAATAGGATTAATATTTAAATTTTCAATCCATTAGATCTTGGATCTCTCTAATATTTAAATAATGATCATTATCTTTTGAATTATAATCTTTTCCAAAAGGTACAAGTTTTCCTCTTT
>MDSV01182327.1_pt1 | contig 11668 bp, 11 predicted proteins | sample 810851 | NCBI WGS metagenome assembly MDSV01 (sample SAMN05326640, study PRJNA326480) | marine metagenome | isolation source: seawater | place: Atlantic Ocean: North East | collected 2012 | reverse complement strand
TGTTCTTGTATAGATTTGAATTATATCACCAACTAGAAAATGAAAATAAACTTTCTTTTGTTTCCGATAATGTGGTTTGTGGAGATGCTTATATTATAACAGGACAATCCAATTCCCATGCCAGCAGCAAAAAATCTCTTTATAGTAGTCCATTTGCAAGAAGTTTTGGCGTTAAAACTGGATACGAAAAATACACTGAAGAAGACAAAAATATTCGTTGGGGGTTAGCTACTGGAAATTGTAAAAATTGCAAAGGAGAAGGCTGGGATAAAGGTTACGACGGAGGATGGTTTGTAAAAACTTCTCATGCAGTGGGAGTATGGGGGATGGAATTAGCAAAACTTTTAATTGAAAAGTATAATATTCCTGTTTGTATAATTAATGGTGGAAGTGGCTCTTCAACTATTGAAGAAAACATGTTATACCCAGAAAAAATATCTTTAGAAACTAGTTTTGGCAGATTAGCATATAGAGTAGATCAAGCTGGATTAAAAGATAATATTAGAGCTATTTTTTACCATCAGGGTGAATCAGATTCATACAAGGAACGTTCACTAACCTATTCAAATAATTTTGACATATTAAATAATGATTGGAAACGTGTTTATAAGGGTCTAAAGAAAATTTATTTATTTCAAATTCATCAAGGTTGTGGTGGTGATTTTCAATCTGAAATTCGTGAAACTCAAAATCAGATTTCAAAAAAATATGATCACATTGAAATAATGTCTACAACAGGTGTGATAGGTCATGATGGTTGCCATTTTTCATACGAGGGATATAAAGAATTTGCAAGATTAATATTACCACTAGTTTCAAGAGATCTATTTAAAGAAAAACAAAACAGGATCATTACACCTCCCCAATTACTAAATGCCTATTACAGCGACTTAAGAGAGATAACACTTGATTTTGATCAACCAGTTGAATTTGAAAAGTTTTTTAAAGTAAATGGTGTTAAACACATGATGAGGAATCAGTTTTTTTTTAATAATGATACTGGTGTATCTCAATTAAATGGAGTTGTAAAAAGTTTAGTTTCTAAAAAAAATCAAATTATTCTCAAATTAAATAACGATCAAAAATATTCTACATTAACTTGGTTACCCAATAAAGAATATCTCAATACAAAAGATATATATAACGGACCTTGGATAAGAGGACTTAATAATCAGATAGGGGCTTTAACTTTCCATAAGCGAGAAATAAAAAATTAATATATTTTTAAAATTTCAATTTCTTCTTTGTTAAATAAGATTTTTTCACCAACTTTTTTTCCAATTAACATCAATCCAATTGGACTTTTTTTTGAGATACAATAATAAGTTTTTGAGTTATAATTGAACTCTTCTGCAGAAACACATAGATAATATTGATTTTTATGAGTTATAACAAGAGATCCATTTACTATATTATCTAAAAATAAATTCGTTTTTATTTTTGAAAACAATAAGTATTCTGTTTCTATTTCATGAATTTGCTTTGCTATTTTTTCAATTTCTAATTGAATCATAGCTCTTCCTGTTTCGTGTTTGTCCCCTGCGCTACTTTTTGTTTCAGAGTTTAATGATAGATAAAGGTCTTTGCTTCTTTTTTTATAATTTAATAATCTGGACTTAATCGAAGATTTACAATGATTATATAATAAATTTTTAATTTTTTTGGACATTTATGATTAATAAAACAAACATTATTACAAATAAATATTTAAAAGGAATGTTTAATGTAAAATTTAAAAATTATCTTTTTCAAATTCTTCTAGACTCCAAATAACCTCTGGTTTGTCTATATAATCAGGTTCTGTTCCAACTGCTTTGGCATGAATATCCTCATCAATTTCATTAAATCTAACAATCCAATAATCAATCTTATTAATACGAGAAATACCTTCGATTAATTCAGCATTAATATTGTGTTTTTTCTTTAAGAAATAGGCAAAAAAGTAGCAACTTTTCCAACTTTGATTTTCTTTGGGTTTGAAATCTACAAGAAACTTATCAATTAACTCTTTTCTATCCATTTTAAATTGTTTTTTAAAATGTAAAGAAATGAAAAAGTTTTTGGATTATATATTAATATACTTTATAAGTTAGGAAGTATAACTTTATCAATAACATGTATTACACCATTATTAGCTTGAATGTCAACAGCTATAATATTACTGACTCTATTATTACCATCAGTTAATGTGGCCCCACCTGTAATATTAGCAGTTATTGGACCACCTAATGTCATAAGCTCTAAATTATCAGATAAATCAGTTGAATATGCATTTGCCTCACCAATTACATGGTATGTTAATGTTGCTTTTAAAGTGGGTTCATCTATATCATTAAGAGATTGGGCACCAAGCTCAACTAATAGATCTATAAATGCCTGATCAGTAGGCGCAAAAACAGTAAATGGAGCAGGAGCAGTTCCAATATTTGTGCTTAATATTGAAGCAAAATCAGCCGTCAAATCTTGTCTTGTCAAGGCAATAAGCAGATTAGTAAGTCCTTTATCAGCTTTTGCAAAAGTTACAATTGATGGAATAGGAACTACCCTGTCAACAGCGTGAATAACTCCGTTTGTAGCATAAACATTTCCTTGGGTAATTCTTGACTCGCCATTCAAAGTGACTCTCATATTCACCTGCTCAATATGCATAGATAAATTCCTCATGGAATTTCCGTTAATATATTGTGCAGCAGTTTTGTAATAACCTGTTTCAAAATCTCTGTATTGAACAACACCAGTCATTACGTGGTTTAATAATACCTTTTTTAAAATATTTTCAGGAACATCATCAATATTATTAAAGCCTGATTCCATTAAAAAACGAATAAAAGCCATGTTATTTGGTGCATATAGTGTATAAATATCACTAGCATTTGATCCATCAAAATTTCTTGCTAAATCTGTTTTTTGCAAAGCATAAGTTAAATAAGAATAATTCGAGCTTGTAGCAAGATGTTCGAAAATTGTTTTTGACTGATCAACATAGTCATCATCATTGTTTGAACAAGACTGAATGGTGAAAAATATAATTAGAGCCGATAATAATTTGTAAATTTTATTCATAATTGATTTATATCTAATAGTTTGCAAATAACGTACCATAATTGAAAATAAACCATATTTAGTTATTTTAATATCTAATACAATTATAAGTTTAAATTATGATTGTCATTTTTCATTTCTTTTTTTAAATTCATTGTTTATTAAATATAATTATGAAACAAACACTATCAATCTTTTTATTTATTTCTTTTTTTTCCTTTGCTCAAAAGGATTCTAAAACCCAATTAGAAATTACTTATTTATTAGAACAAAATATAAATTACCGAATAGGTAATAGTTATATTAACTCTAGGTGTGTTTTAGATATTTACTATCCAAAAAACACTAAAAATTATTCAACTGTAGTGTATTTTCATGGTGGAGCTTTAAAACAAGGAAATAAATATATTCCAGAATATCTTAAAAATAAAGGTTTAGGTGTTGTTGCAGTGAATTACAGATTCTATCCTGATGTTTCAACAGCTGTAGTATTAGACGATACTGCCAAAGCTGTAAAATGGGTATACGATAATATAGAAATCTATGGTGGTTCAAAATCACTCATTTTTTTATCTGGTCATTCAGCAGGAGGATATATTTCAAGTATGTTAGGTTTAGATAAATCATATTTAAGTAGGTATAATATAGATGCAAATACTTTGGCGGGTTTAATTCCATTGAGTGGACACACTATTACTCATATGACAGTTAGAGAGGAGATGGGTATTCCAATAACTAAACCTTTTGTTGACAAGATGTCTCCATTATACCATATAGGACCTGACACTCCACCATATATAATGATTACAGGGGATAGAGAATTAGAGTTACTAGGTAGGTATGAGGAAAATGCTTACATGCAAAGAATGATGCTTGTTGTTGGAAATGAAAAATCTGAATTATATGAAATTGAGGGATATGGGCATAATATGGTTTATCCTTCAATACCAATTTTAATTAAAAGAGTTAACGAGATTAGTGAACAAATAAAAAAATAAATTAATTTTAGAAATCTTTTTAATTCATTAATTCCTCATTAGAATAAATTTTTAATAACTCATAGGAACTATCCAATTTATCTAACATATCTATATATCTTTCAATTAAACTTTTAAATTGATTAATAGCGCTTAAAAAATCATCTGATTTATAATAATCTTTATCAATTTTATAATATGTTGGTACTAAATTAGAGTAAACATAACCACTATCGCTTTTTTCCTCTTTTGATATAATAATAATTTTTTTATTTATTAAGGAGATTTCTCTAAAGAAATAGTCATCAATTATTCTACTAACTGCAGAGTTTCGGAAATTTAAATTATTGTATGTGTTAGACAGGGCATATCTAAAGTTTTTTGATTGAATTAGTTTTGTAGATCCAGTACTTATTAATTCGTCATAAATTCCACGTTGGGGAAAAAATGATACTGTTCCTCTTTGTAAAACTAACAGAATATTTTCTGAGATTTTTCTATCTGAAAGATTTGAATCGTCATTCATGATGTCATAAATCAAATCTTCAGAGGCTTTTAAACATCTATATTGAAGTTCTCTAATATTATTTATTTGTTTAGTTTCACTATCAATAATAATTTGTAAATCTCTAACTAATTCATTTTTGTAATTAGAATTTTCTTTATTAATTCTTTGTCCATCAATATAAAAAGACAATAAAATTCCAAAAAAGATTAGTACTGCCTCTAAAATATATTTTAAATTTTTCATATTAAATTTCATTTAATTACTTAATTGCTTTAACATACATTATTTCTAAATTAAAATCTCCTTCTTGTTTATCGGATATTTGAAAACCAATTGATCTCATTTTCTCCATTTTAAGTTTTGGAGCCGATCTAGAATAATAACCCATAAATGTTGGTATTAAATCTGTAATTGGAATTTCTATATCTAACCAATTTCCCTCTTTGGTTTCAAAGTTTGTTGAATAATTTGTTGAACCATTTCTTTGGCTTACTCTGAATTTATAAGATTTTCCATCCCCTTTTATTCTCATTTTAAAAGATTTTACCCCACTTAAATCAATGTTTTCAAGATTATGTCTGCATGATGCAAAACCTCCATTGTTTTCTAAGGATACTTCACCTTTAAATATTAAGTTTTTTTCTTGATCTATAAATAAATCAGAGCTTGATATACCCCCCATGACATTATCATTTACTATTCTCCAGTTTTTTAGTCCTATTTCCTTAACAGGGTTAATTATTTCCATTTCTTGAGTAAATAATGACATGGAAACCATCATCATTAATATTAAAATATATTTATTCATTTATAACTAAATTATTTGGCCAATTTAATGAATAAAATTTGTTCTCAAAAGTAGATTTATTTTGATTGCATAAGGAATTAAGTTAATTTTCTTTATTTGAATCATTTACTATTTCAATGCATTATTAAAAGTGTATTTTCTCTATAGATAAATGTATTTTAATAAAGATTGCTTAATGTTAGATTTAATAATAATAGTAATATATTTCTCTTTAGTTATGATTGCCGCATTAACAGGCAGATCAAAAAAGGAATTGACTGTTGATGAGTATTTTTTAAGTTCTAGAAGTTTGAGATGGCCTTCCATCGCTTTTTCTACTATCGCCACTAATATTCAAGGCTATCAGTTTTTAGGAATGATGGGCTCTGCATATCTTTACGGAATTGCTCAAGCTAGTTTAGAAATTAACGCTGTACAGGGAATTTTATTAGCTACATTTATATTTGTTCCTTATTACTTAAAAACTAAAATAGTTACAATTACTCAGTTTATTAAAATTAAATTAGGTAAAAATGTAGCTTTAGCTTATTCCTTATCCAATATTCTTTTATTTTCTACAATTACAATAGGTGCAGCTTTGTTCTGGGGGGCTTATGCTGCAGATATTGTTTTTGGGGACTTTTTATCATTTATTAGTAAAAATAGATTAACTAGAATTACTGTACTCATAATTAGCTTAGGATTATTTTCAACTGTATACACTTATTTAGGTGGTTTAACAGCTGTAGTTAGAACAGATATAATTCAATTTGTTATTTTAATTTCTGGTGGAATTGTGGTAATGTTCACTGCTATAAATCATTTAGGTGGTTGGTCTCAATTATACATTAAAACCCCTGAGCTAATGCATTTACATTTACCTGCAAATCATGATAAATTACCTTGGACTCATATTTTTGGACTTTTTCTTTTAAATATAAACTATTGGTGTGCTAATCAATCTGTAATTCAACGTTCTTTAGCTGCAAAAAATCTAAAACATGCACAAATTGGATTAATGGCTGGTGGTATTATAAAATATATAATGGCTATAATTATAGTTGTTCCAGGAATTGCTTTAGTTGGTATATTAGGAAAAAATGGTTTATCTGACCCAGATATGGCATTTCCATACTTGGTTAATACATATTTACCGGTAGGTGCTAAAGGATTAGTTTTGTGCGCTCTATTTGCATCTTTGATGAGTACTGTTGATTCAACATTCAATTCTTTAGCTACTTTGTGGTCTGTTGATATTTATAAGCAATATTTTAATAAAAAGGCTAGTGAAACTCAAATAGTTCATGCTGGAAAACGAGCTATATTATTTGGTTTTATTTCTGGAGCAACAATAGGTATTGTTTTGTTATATCTCAAGTTTTCGAATCCAGATGCTGCTTTTACTCATACATTAAATGAACTTAGGTATTATATTAATTGCGGAATAGTAGTTGTAATATGTTCTGCTATATTTTTAGTAGCTCCTAAACATAAAATAACCCTAGTAACTTTTTTTGCAACAGTTTTATTACAATTCACAATCAAGTATATATTTCCTGATATGAATTATTTTGTAAGAGCAATGTGGGTAATATTAATTAGTTTTAGTTTTATATTATTTATGTCAAAAACTAAATTTATAAATTTTAAAAATCTAATTGTTTCCAGTTCTAGTAATGCAAAAATATTTGGAATAGGGATGTTGATTTCATTAATTTTATTACACATTATTTTTCATTAATTTTAATGTAAACATTCTTAAAATTAAAATTCTTTGGCTCAATCTTATGATTATATAATAATTGGTGCAGGTTCTGCAGGATGTGTCTTAGCAAATCGTTTGTCTAAAGATCCAAATAATTCTGTTTTATTATTGGAAGCAGGAGGTCCTGATTCTAACATGAATATTCATATTCCAGGAGCATATTTAAAGATTCACAAAAGCAAACAAGATTGGGGTTTTTGGTCCGAAAAACAAGTAAATGTTTTGAACCGAAAAATTTATTTACCCAGAGGAAAAGCTTTAGGAGGAAGTAGTTCTACCAATGCCATGGCATATGTCAGAGGAAATGCTGCTGATTATGATAGCTGGGCGGAATTAGGGAATTCTGGCTGGAGCTTCAAAGAACTTCTACCATTTTTTAAGCGATCTGAAAATCATGCTCAAATAGATCATATGGACCAAGGTTATCATGGATCTAATGGAGAATTAAATGTAACTCTTCCAATTAAGTTTCAGTCCCCTTATGTTAAGGGTTTTATTTCGGCTTGTGCTGCAAATGGTATTCCTAAAAATCCTGATTATAATGGATTAAACCAGCAGGGATCTAATGTTGTTCAAAGTACTATAAGAAATGGTAAACGTGATAGTGGAGCAACTGCCTTTTTAAAACCTATTTTGAATAGAAAAAATCTTACTGCAATTTCATTTGCTCAAGTTGAGAAAATTATTTTTGAGGAAAAAAAAGCTATAGCTGTTCAATATAGAAAAGGAAATAAATTAATTCAGGTACATACTAATAAAGAAATTGTTCTTTCTGCTGGAGCTTTTCAATCCCCACAATTATTAATGCTCTCTGGAATTGGAGAAATTTTGGAACTAAATAAACATAGAATCAAAACTATTCATGAGCTTAAAGGAGTTGGAAAAAATTTACAAGATCATTTATTTTTTCCTGTTTGTGCACAAAGTAAAACTCAAGAAGGTATTAATCATTACATACCATTGTTAAAGCAACTTAAAGCTGCCTGGAATTATTTTGTTAATAAAAAAGGAGTTTTTTGTACTGGTCCACTTGAAGGAATGGCCTTTTTTGATTTGAACCAAAAAGGTGGTAAAGTCAATTTTCAATTTCACTTTTCTCCTATTTGGTTAGGTAATAAATATGGTTACGATGCTTACGATCTATATGGATACCCAAGGACAGATGGATTTACTATTTTACCTACATTATTACATCCAAAAAGCAGAGGGTTTGTAAGTCTATTTTCAGCTGATCCAAAAGCAGCTCCAAAAATTCAACCAAATTTTTTAACAGAAAAAGAAGATCTTGATAGCCTTGTAAAGGGAGCTAAATTAGCTTTTAAGATTATGGAAGATAATGCACTTAAAAAACATACAAAAGCTAATGGTCTTCCTCATAATCGATCCTCAGATGATCTTATTATTGACCACATAAAGAAAACTTTAGAAACTGTTTATCATCCTGTTGGGACTTGTAAAATGGGTAACGATTCAATGGCTGTTGTTGATTCTAGATTAAAAGTCCATGGTGTTGAAAATCTACGTGTTGTGGATGCTTCTATTATGCCTAAAATTGTTTCTGGTAATACCAATGCTCCAGTATATATGATTGCTGAAAAAGCAGCTGATATGATTTTAAATAATGATAGTTAGATCTTTATATATAAAAATGAATAAAAAGACATTATTTATAATAATTATTTTACTACTAAATTCTTGTACTAAAAAACAACCTTACAATGAATTTGCAGAAACTACAATTAATACTTTACAAAAGTGGTATAATGTTGATACAGGACTCTATGAAACTACTAGTTGGTGGAATGCAGCAAATGCACTTACTGCTTTAATCGATTATTCTAGAATAACAGGTTCAAACAAATATTTAGAGGTTATCGATAATTCCTTTGAAATTTGTAAAGAATTTGAAGTTCAGATGCCTGATCCTAATGATAATTGGATATGTAGAAATTATATAAATGACTATTATGATGATGAGGGTTGGTGGATTTTGGCATGGATTAAAGCGTATGAGCTTACTAAAAAAGAAAAATATCTTAAGATGGCTCGTATTACTTTTGCTGATATGGCAACTGGCTGGGATGAAATCTGCGGAGGGGGAGTATATTGGAAAAAACCAAAAATAGGTAAGTCAGCAGTTCAAAATGAACTATTTATGTTAGCAGCTATGAGATTACACCAAAGAGGAGGAGGAGTGGTTTTAGGAAAAAGTTATTTGCAATGGGCAGAAGATACTTGGAAGTGGTTTATGAATTCAGGGATGTTAAATGAAAAATATCTAATTGAAAATGGTTTAAACAAAGAATGTCAGGTAAATATTGGGAGTTATTATACGTATAATCAAGGCATAATTCTAAGTGCATTAGTTGAATTATATAATGAAAAGCAAGATCTTTCTTTTTTAGATTTAGCTCACAAAATCGCTAATTCTACTATCAACAATCTAACTTATGAAAACGGAATTTTAAAAGATTTAAAAGAACCAAACCTTAATGGAGATGCGTCTCAGTTTAAAGGTATTTTTATGAGGCATTTAGGATACTTATATTCAGTTTCCCCCAGAGAAAATTACAAAAGCTTTATAATTAATAATGCCGATTCTATCTGGTTTGTCGCTAGGAATAAAACAAATAACGAAATAGGATTAGTATGGAATTCTGTCCCTGTAGAGACAAATGCATCTTGTCAAAGTTCTGCACTGGATGCTTTGAATGCTGCTATGATAGTAAGTATGAAAAATTAAATTAAAGAAAAATATATTTAGGTTCCAATCAATTTATAAGAATGCGATTTACTCTATAATTTCGTAATCAATACTTAATTTTCTAAAACCTCTTAATGCAGAAGCAAAATTCTTATCTTCAATCTCAATATCTACAGCATCTCCCTCCAAAATTATTTCAGTAAGTTCCATCGATAAGGACTTATCAATATTTAATGAGATTTCATTAATACAATTTGCTATCTCCCTTTTATCTGGCCGGTGGGCGTTACAAGACAATAAGTTTAATTTCATTAGTATAATTTAATAATTGCAATATACTTGATTTAAGATCAGTCTAAACAGTGTTTTTAAATAAAATATTTTTTTTGAAATAAATATTTATGTCAAAAAGATGTAAATTGTTTAATTAAAATATAACAACAATTTTTATCATTAATTACAAGAAAATGACAATAGAGGAAAAATTTAAATCTCTTGAATCAAAAAATGCTCCTGGACAGGAAATTAGACAAAATTTAGGAGATCTTAATTCTATTATGTTAGGACACAAGCTAGATGGGATCGCAGTCGATTTTTCACACGGAGACGTAGATGCCTTTCCTCCAATACCTGATTCCGATATTTCATGGAAAAATGGTTTTAGCAAAGGTGCCTCTCAAGCTTACACTGAATACAGAGGATCAGCAGAAATTCGAAATAGACTTGCTATTAATCTAGGAAAGTTTACTGGAAAACTAATTAAACCTGATAGTGAATTAATTATCACACCAGGGACTCAAGGAGCATTATTTCTGGCCCTTGGCGCAACAGTCACTGTAGATACAAAGGTTGCTGTCATTGAACCCGATTACTTTGCTAATCGTAAACTTGTTAAATTTTTTGGTGGTGAAGTAGTACCAATTCCTCTAAATTACAAAAGTGCTAAACTTAATAATAGTCCAGATCTTAATATAATTGAAGAAGCATTTAAAAATAACACTAAGGTTTTTGTCTTTTCAACTCCTAATAATCCAACAGGTATTGTCTATTCGGAAAACTCTATTAAAACAATAGGAAATTTAGCAGTAAAATATGGAGTAACAGTAATTGTAGACCAGCTGTATTCTAGGATGCTATTTAGCTCAGAGGTTTATACTCACCTTCGTTCATGTGATGTTAAACCTAAAAATATTATTACCATCATGGGACCTTCAAAAACGGAATCCTTAAGTGGATTTCGTTTAGGAGTGGCATTTGGATCTGCCCACTTAATTGAAAGAATGGAAAGTCTTCAAGCTATCGTTTCATTAAGGACTGCTGGGTATAATCAAGCTGTTCTAGATACTTGGTTTGATGAACCTGAGGGATGGATGGAAAATCGTATCCATGAACATGAGTTAATTAGAGACGAGTTACTTAAAATTTTTCGGTCTGTCAATATTTATACAGTAACTCCACAGGCAGGAAGCTATCTTTTCCCACAACTCCCTTCACTCAGTGTAGACTTACATACATTTATTCGTTTACTTCGTTTTCAAGCAAATGTGATAGTAACACCAGGTTCAGAGTTTGACCCTAGCTGCAAGGACAGTATTCGGCTTAATTTTTCACAAAATCATCGTTTGGCTGTTTTAGCTGTAAAAAGAATTATTAAAATGGTTGAAATTTATAAAATATGAAAAAACTTCTTCTTCTTTTTTTGTTTAATCCGTACATGTTAATTGGTCAAAATGAATTTATTGGTTCTGTTGAAAGACTTACGGCAGAAATGGATAAATTTATTTCTAAAGATTCAAAAATTGAAATTATTGCTAAAGGTTTCTCTTGGTCCGAAGGTCCTGTGTGGTCTAAAAAACTAAACGCTCTTCTTTTTTCTGATGTGCCA
>MDSV01167201.1_pt1 | contig 11668 bp, 10 predicted proteins | sample 810851 | NCBI WGS metagenome assembly MDSV01 (sample SAMN05326640, study PRJNA326480) | marine metagenome | isolation source: seawater | place: Atlantic Ocean: North East | collected 2012 | reverse complement strand
TTCATCGTTCTCGCCCGTATATGCTCTAGCCATTCCTTTATAAACATCACTACAATACTCATTATGTTTCGATAATGGTATGATTTCGTTAAGTTTTTTAACATTGTAGTACTTGTTTGATAAGAAGTCTATTGCATTATTTGATATATTTTTTTCAAATGGTTTACCTGTTTCGTTCCACCATATGAAGTTTTCATCCACAACATCTTCAAATTCATAGAAATGATTCAATAGTTTTTTATCAGGAGTGAGTATCAATTTTTTATTCAACCACTTATAATCTTCCATAAATTTATCTGAGTCAGGATGGTGTTGGATTATAAAGTATGGGTCACATGCAGACTCTGGTTGACACCATAAAGCTGATAATCCATTGTTTTTATGTAATGGATGTAAGTTTGGGTCTTTAAATATGGGTATAACAGTATACATCGTACTACAATATACGAACTTTTAATTTAAAAAACAACGCTTTTTTTAATACTCCTCTACAGATTTCCAAAGATAGTGAAATGCCTTTATTTCTCTACTACCAAAACTCTCAGGTATCATTACCCAAGAAAAACCATGAGTTAATAATTTATACCTTGCACCTTTTTTCACTTTTAATTTATAGTAAAAATCATAAACATATCCCTTAGTAGCCAAAAAACCTCCAAGTCTTGCATCAAACCCACATGAAAATCCATCTTTTACATATTGTTTACCCGACCAACTCCATCCTCGTGGTACAGGGTCATTTATCGTTGGGATAACTGCGTAGTTTGTCATTGATTGTGCCCAATTTGCATCAACATTTAAAGTAAAATCTTCCGTTGCTTCACATGAGTATATATATTCAAGTTTACTTGGTTGAAACGGTCTATCCATAATTGGTTTAAATTTTTGAAATTTTTTGGCACCTAATTTATCCCACTTATACAAATTTAACTGTTTAATTGCAGATTTTGCAATATAAATATCACTTACATCTGAAAATAGACCAGATGCTTTTTTCTTATCTTTTCTCATTCTCATTACTGTTTCTAAATTTGTAGTCCATTTACCTGTATCTACACTATGGTCTACTTTCATTACTTGAAAATAAACTAAATCTAAATATCTTTTAGGTAAGTAATCTACTCTAAATACATCTCCTGGTGCCAATGATGAAATACCGTAGATTGATAGTTTTAATTCTACAGGTAATACAGTTGGTAGATTATCTCTAAAAAAATCTTTTTTTGCTAATAGACCATAATAACCTGAAACACTATCTGCCATTTGAGAATTACCATATCTTTCTTGTTTTTCCGTCTGTTCTGTTTCGTCTTCTTCATCTTCAAAACCCTCTACTTCTACTGCTAATTCTGGATTTTCTGCATTGAATACTGCAGATGCAATATCTGTCATACCATCTATTGAATTAAAAGTAGAAGTTACATTACCTGCATAAGAATCTAAATAATCATTTGCTTTTGAGTTATCACTTAAAAATTCATCTTCAGCTGCAAAATTTCCACTTTGTACTGTTTCGGTAGTTGCTTTTTTTGCAATTCTTTCATTGGCCCAATTACCCATCTCGGGTAGATAAACAGTTCCAAATTCAGTATGGTCATATGGTTCTTGTACATCTGCAACTCGTAAAGATAATTGTTGGTCTATATCAGGTGATATTGGAAATAATGTTCTACCAGGTTGCATACTTTGTATTGCAATCATATTACCTAACTGACCACTTGGTGTTTTGAATGAAACATCATAACCATTTACAATTGTTGTAGGTGATTGAGGTTTAAACTGAAACATATTTTTAAAAAAATCAACTTTATCAGCCTCATCTTGAGTAACATGATTTTTATCTATTATTGTCATTTTTGAAGATGCATAATCAGGTGAAAAGAAATTTAAATCCATAATATCATGTGAATCATTTCTAATTGCATCTAAAATACCTTTCAATGCACCTTTAATATTATCTGCCCCTTCAAAGGATTCTTTAATTATAGCAGTAGATATAAACAACTCTCTTAATGGTATTCTTTTTTTCCCCTTATCTGTATTTGTATAATTTCTACCACCTGATGGGGATTTTTTTCTTTTAGTACTATAAGTGTGATTCCATTCATCTGGATATAAAAAAGATAAACTAGTTGCATCTTCAGAGGCTCTTTGTCTTTCAAATAAAATTGGGTCCCACCTTGTGTATACATCACTTGTATCAAATCTTGCAACTAAATCTCCACCGTTGTTTATATCATCTAAATCTTTACCGATACCAAGTTCTGAGTTTAGTATTTTATCTTCTAAAAAACCGAATGAAATGTAAAGGTTTTTATCGTTACTAATATTTGCTTGGTCTTTAGCAGCCTCTCGTATTTCTTGTTCTGTATAATCATCATAATCCGCCCTTGTTTCATCATCAACATGTTGTTGCCAATATACACCCGTTACAACATTTGCTTTATCGGGTGCATTATTGTAAATATTACCAGAAAGGTTTGATGCTGCAAATCTATCTGCAACCACATCCCATGCATCCTCATTATCTGCAGATGCATTCCAATTAGGTGGTATTATTCCCTTTCCTTTACCATTATTAAAATGTGCAGATGCAAATCTGATTGCTTCAGTATCAAGACCATCTATAACTTTTCGTTGAAAACCCGAATCATTTGAATAATTATGGTCTAACAACGCATTGTTTTTTGAAGTTATTGTAAGACTACATGCCACAGTACCATTTGTGTTTATTTTTGAATCATAATCTGTAACATAACCCAATAAAGTTTCCATATCACCATTTGATTTTGTAACAAAACCATCTTCACCGTATAATAAATCTTCTATCGCCTTCCCCCCATTTTGGTCTGCAAAAATCAATTGTGCGGGGTCATATAATTCTGCCGTATCCCATCCAAAATCTACAAAAACTTGTGCACCTGGTTTTAAAAAATACTTACTATATAGATTATCAAAATCATGGAAGTTATTTACTGTAAAGTTTACCGTACATTTTTTTATAACACCCAACGCACCTTCTGTATTTGAGCTCACAGAAGTAATACCAGCAGCAGGTTTTAAAAATTGATTATCATTTGATTCACCAGGATTTGGAATAACCTCAGATAGTGTTGCATCTCCTAATCCAGATGAATTTGTTTCAATTCTTTGATTAGGTGCCTTTGAAATACGAGAAAGATTATGGTTACCTACTTCATAAATAATTCTTTCATACTTTTCTATTTTTTTTTCTAATATTTGACTACCTTCTGTCACATAAACATAGTTATCTTTACCTTCATTGGGAAGTGCTTGATATTCATCTATTTCAGATTTTTGATAAGAATCAGTTTGTGTATGTCTGTGAATCTGTACTGCAGTCCACATTCTTGCAATAGTAGTTCTCGAAGATAAATCAAGCAAACCATTAAAATTAGTTTTATAATCTCCAGCTATTGGTTTTCCCTCATTATCAAATAATGCATTATTTATCTGAACTGATTCATTTGGATTTTGTTGTTCTGATAGTGCCTGTCTTAATTCAAGTTTCTGTCGTACTCTTGGATGTAAATCTGCACCAAAGACTCTTTTACTTATTCCGGCCATAACCTATCCTTATTGTGTATTTGTAAACTGAGTGGAAGCAGGTATTCTTAATTGTACCCCAACCTCTATATTCATTGTAGTTAAATTATTTGCATTTGCTATATAATACCATAAATGTGGAGTACCATAAAATTGATATGCAAGATTATCCAATCTATCTCCTTCTTGTGCTATAACAAAAATATCTTCGTTAGATTCTGGTATTTTTTGATAAATAGTGGTTTCGTATGATTGAACCTCATTTACCGAATCATATATTTTTTTCTTACTTATTTTTGTTTCTGAATATCTAGACATATAAAACTCCTAAACAATACTCGAAGCATCGTAACCATAAAATAAAGTATTTTTATCTGGTACTTTTCTATGTAGTATTTGTATTCCAAAATTTGCAATAATGTGTTTCGGTACTCTCTGTCCTTCTCTCCATTCCCACGGGCTATTATCCGGCCAACTATAATTAATACTCTTTAAAAAACCCAATTGATTTCTTGAATTATTACCAAATAGTTCACCTAATCTAAACTGCATTAATGGAGCCTTCATTCTTCTTTTACTTTCAGTTGGTATAATATTTCCATTATCATCAACATTTGTAAATTGGGTATCGTATTGATATTCTGGATATGCCATTGAAGTTAATCTTCTCATCTTCCCATATATTGAGTCTAATTCTGCAGCAGTTTGTGCAATCATTTTTAGGGTAAAAGATACATCCCTTTCTCCTCTTTCGTATATATAAACGGGTTCACTTCTTCCAATATAATTTTCTGGTGTCCAATTTGGTGATACATTTTCTGTTAAAGCCTCTATTGCACCTCTCATGATGATATATGTGTTATCCCTTAAATCTTTAAAATATAAAGGATATCCTTCTTTTCCAGATTCAACATTTAACCCTTTACCGATATATCCTGCCGCACTTAAAGTTGAACCTTTCAACATTGGTGCAAGTGTCATTCTATCACCACCATTTTTTTCATCCATACTCGATGGGTAAAAATTAGTAGATTGGATATTAGAATATTTTACATTACCTAATTGACTGTATGGTGTGGATATAGTTCCTTTTTCTAAAAGTCTATCATCTGAGGGTTGTTGTGTTGCATTAGCCAATCTTTGATTTATTGTTCTATCAACAGGTGTAGGTGTATTAGGTTTTTTTGAAGTACTTGGTCCTCTTATACCACTTCTATTTTTAAATACTGCCTGACCACCATAGTTAGTTTTTTGTACATCAAATGGATTCTGTAATCCAATTTGTGGTAATTCAACACCAGCAATTGGATTTAAATTACCACTCATACCAATAGATGGTAACACATAAGATGAAACATCACCAACTACACCACCTATAGTGTTTAATGCCCCACCGATTGAATCTGAAATGGCACCTAATCCCCCACCAAGACCTGGTATATTTATATTAGGTAAGTCAATATCGGGTAATTTTAAATTTTTACCAAAACCACCCATACCATCAAATGCACCTCCTATCGATTTACCAATACCTTGAATAAAATCATTTTCACTAATAGTATCGATAACACCTGATACAGCATCTTTTAATCCATCAAATACATTACCTATTTTAATTTTATCGTCTAAAAATTTACCAATATCTTTTCTAAATTGAGATTTTTCAAATTTTATATTAATATCGATTGGTTTAAAATCAATACTACCTGGTTTAAAAGATGATATTGGATTATTTACACCAATATCCATTGTGTTTTGAACGGCATCTAAAAAACCAAAGAATGGATAATTATCACCTTGACCAAATCTTATCTGTTGATTTGATGTAAAATCAAAATCGTTAGTACCACCTGGTAAATACCCATTTGCACTCATTTTTCCAAGTCCAATTTTATTATAAGTAAAATCTTGTTCATTTGGATTTAAGTATGAATTATCACCCAATACTTGGAATCCTATACCTCTATATCTATCTATTAAAGATGATGCTGCATCTGCATCTGTTAATTGATGTAAGAATCCACCTGGTATTCCGAGTGCAGTATCTCCTGCGAGTTCTAATACCGTATCTTGATATTTAAGAAAAGGTGGTGGTGATAATACTTCAGTATTAAATGGTAAATTAGGTGTATCAATACCAAATTTATTTAATTTTTCTGATACTACTCCAAATTTATTTACAGCACCACTTACTCCTGCTGCAACACCAGTTGCAGTATTTACAATGTATAAACTTGCCTGTCCACCCTCCGAAGAAACTTGTACTTTTGCAGCTGGACTTGTATAACCAAATCCTGCTGAAAATCTTAAATCATCGGATTCTGGAGTTAAATTACTTGTAGCAAGTAAATCATCTAATTTTGCTGTTAATGTAGGAGTAGTATAATCTAAAAATGTAATTACATCATTATCCAATTGACTATAACCAGGAACATGTTTACCTCCTTTATGTTGGTTACCACCTATTGGAGTAGGTGTAGGTTTATTAAGTACTGGAAATGCTGTTTTGAGTGATGATAGACCGGCCATTATCCTGTCGCCTTATCCATACCAGTAACAACTTCTGATGCAATTGTTTTAGATGATGAATCTATGGATGTTTTTAATTCAGTTTTCATTGCAACTACATCCCCTTGTAAACCTTGTATTGCCATAACTATAGGTGTTATATCAATATTTCCTCCACCACCATCTACGGCATCACCTAATTTATCTGTATCTACAATTGATTCGTTTGCATCAGCGATTGCTACACCACTTTTAACATTAGCTGCATCAGTTGTACCTTGTATTGATTCAAATCTTGGTGCGGATGCCATAGCACCTAACAATGCACCAACCGCAAGAGCTGCCATAGCCATAAAGACGGGTGTTCCAAATCCAAGAGTTGCAGCAGAACCCGATGCGGCTGCGGAAAAGAATCCACTTATCGCCTTCACTACATTTGCAGTTGCTGCGATTCCTGCTTTAACTGCCTCTTTCATAGATGCCACTGCTGCTAAACCAGATAACGCAATTGATTTTTTTGTCAATGTATTTTTAATAAGTGTAACTGCATTACCTGCACCAGTTACAGTATTTAAATATAATTGTTTTAGTGCCAATCTTTGTACTTCTGCACCTTCCAAAATAGTAGTTTTTATTAAGGCTGCTTTTTTCAATAGATATGCACCTGTTGCCATTGTACCTGCTACAATTTGTGGTAAAAATACTGCAGCCATTATACCAGAAACAACTTTTGCAGCAGTTCCAAATTCAGCGAAAAATCCTATTACAGCCTTTACAGGTGTTAATAATAAATTCATAGTTTTAAATATCATGTTCAATGCAGGACCTAATGTTTGTACTAATGTTGCAGCAGTTGATTTTAACTCGTTAGTTAATGATGCCATTGATGAAATTGCATCTTCTCCTGCTAATTCTTCAAATCCTTTTTGACCTGCTATTTGGTCACTTAATCCTAAGGCCTCATCTGATTTACCAACAAATTTAGCCATTTCATCTACACCAACACCAATCGAATCTGCCAGTGCCTGTCTTTGTAACGCATTCATTTTATTAAATTCTTCTTCACTACCAACTTGGTCAAGCACTGCTTGCATTGCACCCTCAATATCATTATTCAATGCAAGTTCTCTTGCTTTTTGAAAATTAATATTTTTTCCTAACATCGCAGATACTTCTATTTCTTTATTTAGAGAACTTTGAAAATCTAATAAACCTGATGATACTTTAGCAACCGTATCAAGATTTGTTCCTAATTTTTTTGCCATTGCAGCTGCTTTAACTATATTCTCACCACCATCTACTGCAAATTTAGCGAATGTTTCTGTATTACCAGCAACCTCTTTCATTATTGCGGATGGTGCAATACCATTTGCAACTGCCAATGATTCTGCTGATTTTGCTAAATCTTCTGCCTGTTCTGGTGTTAATCCACCAATCTCAGTTAAAGTACCTAAAAGTTTTGCCCCCTCATCAACACTCATTCCAAGAGATTTTGATAATTCACCTACCGCCGGTGCCAAAGCAAGTGCTTCATCATAACTAACACCAAAATTATTGGAAAGTGCACCTGCTGCGGTCATTGCATCTTCGGTACTATAACCTAATTTCTGCATCTCAGCACCAGCACCCATTATATCATTTTGGAATGGTACTCCTGCTGCACCTAATTTATTACCTATCTCATCCGTTGTTTTCATAAACGAAGTAAGAACCATAAAGGCGGCGGTAATTGCCCCAGCTAATAAACCTTTACTGAATATATCTTGCATGGTAGAACCTACCTCACCCATAGCACTAACCATTTCTTTACCCATTTCAGCAGATGCCTGTTCTACTTTTAATTGTTGTCCTTTAACACTTAATAAAGCCAAATTGGTACGATGTTTATCTGCAGCTGCAGTATGACCTATAGCATCTAATCTGGCTATTTCTGCAGATAATTTTACCTGTTCACTTTTTACATCTGAAAGACTAGTTTCTTCACTTGCTGCCATCTTTACATATTTAAGTCTTGATTGAAATTCTTTTTTACTCATCTGGTCATCTTTATATGCTTGATGTGCTGCTTTTGCAACCGTAGCATAATTACTAACCATTTTTTTCTGAAATTGAGTAAACTTACCCCCTTGTGCGTTCATAGATATTAGGCTATTTTCCATCTCCTCATAGAGATTTCTGCCTTTTTCTAATTCTTTTGAATCGTAAGTAGGTCCTTTTTTCTTTTTATCACCTCTGGCCATTTAATTATCCTTATTTATACAGGTCACTAAATTTGATTTTTTGTAACTTTACTTTTTTACCAGTTTCTTTCTGTAGAGCCTTTTCTAAATCGGTCAATGCACCGTTTAACCCACCTAATGCACCACGAAGTTTTTTACTTTTTTTAAGAGTATCTTTACCCTTAAAAAGTTTAGTCAATGATGAGAAAAAACCTTCTGATAAGATTTTTATCTCTGTAATTTTTTCTTTTGTTTTTGTAAGATTAAGTAACTGTTTCATTTTTATTGACATAATATTCTCCTAAAGATAGTCTTATTCATATATAAATATCAACATAAATGAAAAGTATGTTAGATTATTTGTTTAAAAGTTTTTTCCAGAAAATCTACTACTTCTTCCTGGTTTTTTATAACTTTGTTTGATTTTTTGATTTACTTTTTTTTGTTCTTCGGTTTCTGTATCTTTTTGTTCTCTTAATTTACGAAAATAAAAATTTCTCAAATATACAGGCATACAATAAACATCACTATGATTAAAACCTTGACCATAGTATATTAGTTGAAATATTTGATTGTGAATATCTGCCCGACTATTCGGTGCTAGGCCAAAAAAAGTTTACCGTCATTGGTATATCTACCTTGACGGTTTCTCCTTCTATTTCTATTTCCTGTGAAAGTTCTATATCAGGTGCAATTTTTGCAATTTCTTTTCTTAAATACAATGAATCTCTTGATAACATATTTTCAACAAAACCATTAATAACAGACTGGTCTGTACTACCATCCACCTCAGTAATTACTCTTCTTAACCGTGTGGTTAATTCTGGTGAATATGCCTTATTAAGTTTTTTCATAGAATCTAATTCTTTTTCGATTTCTTTTTCTTCATGTCCTGTTAAAATTTTAAATTTAATCTTTGTTTTTGATGTGGGTAAATCACAATCAAAAGAATTTACAGTTAAATCTATTGATTTATCTAGTTCTTTAAAAGGACAATCTGCCAAGTTAAATGTATGTTCTATAATCTCATCTGTTTTTGGTAAGGAAATAGTTGCAGTATAATCTGGTCCATATGCCAAAATTCTAGCTGCAACCATTATTGCATTCTTATCACCTAATATCATATCATCAGTTTTAACACCAGATGTAACTATCAAAGAATCTATTAGAGTTTCGATAACTCTACCTTTTTTAATAAGATTCTGTGATGTAAGGATATCTTCTTCTTTAGCAGTCATGTATTTGATTTCAATTTTTCCATCATATAATGGTGAATCTTTTCCATATATTTTACCACCACTTGGTAAATCAATTATTTCAGTTGGAAACTTTTGTTCTTCTGCCATTTATATCTCCTATGATTTTGATTCAGATACAGATGTTTGTCTGTAACTGGTAACTAATTTCTTAATCTCACCGATAGCTTTTCTTGCTCTACCACCAGCTGCTTTATTACTTTTTTCTACAAATACCTTATGGTTTGCTTGAAAATCTTCAAATAATTCTTCTATTTGTTCATATAATTCGTTAGTTGTTGCCATTTTATACCTCCGTTGCTCGCCTGAACCACCCCAAGAAAAACTTTTCTTGTTCTGGTTTAGCTGTTATTAAATCTACATAGAACTTAACTCGATAAGCTCTAACTCTGTCTAGTTCTACACCTTTAAGTGCTCCTATTGTTGCTGGTCCTAAACCACCATCAACTTCTATATCTCTTCCACGATTAACTGCTGCTCTTTGTAATACTTTAACTGCAGTTCGTCTTCCCATATTTACACACATATCAAAGAAGATATGCCATAAATTCTGTGGAAGTGATTCAACACGATTTTTATCCCAATAGTCTTTTCTATAGATTTCTTTAGCTTGTTCTACTGTTAGATTTTTAATATCAACATCTGGATAAAACCTTTTAGTGATACCATACTTGGTTTCACCACCTAAATCTTTGGGGTCGTTTACATAACCACCTTCGTGTTCTAAAACTTGTTCGATTATTTCATCAAAATTTTTCATACTACCTCTATAACTTATTCATATATAAATATATACAAAATAAAAAAAACCCTCAAAAAAAGAGGGTTTTTCTTAATATAATGTGTAATTATCAATTAGAATTGAAGTATTGCGTAATCATATCTTAAAGATAGTTCGATTTCTACTGGGTCATTTCCTTCATTTGATAAATCACCAAAGTTTGCTGATTTAATAAATGCACCCTTTAATGTCCATTCTTCTACGATATCACCAACGGGTCCTAATACTTGACAAGTAATATCTTTTTTGTAAAAATCAGAATACCCATCTCTACCAGTTACTGATTCATGAGATAGTCTCACCCATTCCATCACGGCCTGAGCAGCAGAAGGAACAACCGGGTCGTATAAAGTCATTGAAATTTCTGCCCAACTTCCTTTACCTTTCACATATCTTTTTACATTCATATGATTTATTTCAACTTCTTCAAATTCAATTGAAGGTCTAGCTGCGGTTTTTATGATATATGCAGGTATCCCATCAATCTGAAATATAAATCTATTTTTTAATTTCGGTTCAAAGGGTGTGAACATTATATCATTAGCATCTACTAATTCTGCCATTTTACCTCTCCTGTTAATTTTTTAGTTTAAAATCTGTTCATATATAAATAGTTAAAAAATGCAAAAAGAGCCCATATTTCTATGAGCTCTTCATAAAATTTTAAAAATAATCTGTATTTAAAATCTTCTATTCAGGAAATGATGCACCTGTAGGTTGTACTGTAAAGTCTAATACTATAAACTCAGCAGTTCTTGTTGGTTGTAAAAACAACTGTCCCATTAAGATATTTCTATCTACTACATCTGGAGTGTTGTTTGTATCATCCATAACAACCTTGAATGCATTCAATCCACTATTAGATTGTATTTGTTCCAAATAAGGATTTACAATGTTTAAAAACCTATTTCGTGTTGCAACATTATTTTGTTCAAATACTAAGAACCTTGATGTTGATGCAACAAACTTTTTAACCTTAATTAACAATCTACGAACATTTACTCTATCGAGTGCCGATGATTTCTTCTGTAATGTTTTTTGTCCATATAAAACAACACCTTGTCCTGCAAAGGTTGCAATCGGATTAACATTTGAATTATATAAATCATCTCTTTCATTATTTGAAAGTTTTCTTTCGGCCTCAATAGCACTTTGAATATTACCTCTATTTAAACCTGCTGGTGCAAACCATGGCTGTGCAACTTTATCACTAAAAGTATAAACACCTGCAGCAGTAACTGAAGGTGGCACCCATCTTGGTATACCACTAACTGAATCATTTATCTTAACCCATGGCCAATAAGTAGCTGCAAAACTTGAATTTCTTGTTTTTGCCT